>Ga0123336_10001035_pt1 | contig 26240 bp, 28 predicted proteins | sample SSSSmetaG_FD_96466 | JGI IMG/M metagenome (GOLD analysis project Ga0123336, IMG submission 96466) | Glacier valley bacterial and archeal communities from Borup Fiord, Nunavut, Canada, to study Microbial Dark Matter (Phase II) - ​SSSS metaG | ecosystem: Environmental > Aquatic > Freshwater > Ice...
ACCATGCGCATCGACACGCTCAAGCCGTCCACCAACGACGTCCGCCGCATCGTCGACGCCGAAGCCGCCAAAAAATCCGAGGCCGAGGGCCGGCCGATCTCGCGCGGCGAGAAAAAAGCCATGCGCGAGGAAGCCGTCCGCAAGCTCCGCCTGTCGACGCCGCCGCGCACCAAGTTGATCGATGTCATCTGGGAGCTCGACGCGGGTAGGCTGTTCTTGTTCTCGCAGGTACGCGGCATGAACGAGCTCTTCGTCGACCTGTTCACCAAATCGTTCGCGCTGCGCCTCGAAGAAGAAGGCGCCAGTCGCCTCGCCAGGAAAGCTCTGGGCACCAAGCTCGACAAGCTCCAGCCGACGCCCGAGCTGCACCAAGGCTTTGTCGGCCTGCGTCCGCTGCCGGCTGTTCCCGTCGAGGATGATTCCGACGACGTCAGCAAAAAGAGCTCCACCATCGACGAATACGGGTTCGACAAAGTATGAGCGCGCTCGAAGAACACGGCTTTTTGGGCCGAGAATTCCTGGGTTGGCTAGCCTTTCACGCCGACACCAGCGGCGGAGAATTCGACGGCTTCAGCATCCAGCTCGGCGGTCGCTGCGTCCTGCACGCGCTGTCGGGCCTGGTCACCGACGTGACCCTCAAAGGCGGCTCACCCGGCACCAGCCCCGAGCTGCGTTACGCGCTGGCTGGCGGCCTTCTACCCAAGCAGCTCGATCTCCGTCTCGAAATCGCGGCCAAAAAGAAAAAAGACGAGCCGCGCGTCTTCACCTTCAGCCTCAGCGCCGAGCTACTCGACCTGTCGCGCGTCAAGCTGCCAGCGCTCCTCACCGAGGAAGAAGACGATCAAGTCGAAGAGCGTCTCCAGCTCCTAGCCGAGCTCGACGACGCCGTCCAGCTGGCCTACACCACATTCCTCGCCGACCGCTCGACGCCACGCTGGCCAAAATCCACAGTCCCCGCCTTCCGCGCCTGGCTCAAAGAGGGCGTCGAAGCTCCATAGGGCGCTCGAGCTCGTTGTCGTAGCGCGGTGCTGCACCACCGAGGGGGCCGCGTTCGACTTGGACCACCTGGCGTAGCCAGCGGATATGCAGCAACGCCAGCACCAGAAATCCGTCGGCCAACAGCCAGTACGGCGACCACTGTTGCAGGCCAAGCGGGATTGCCACAGTCGCAGCGAGAAATGTCAGGTGGCTAATGACGGCCAAGTCAACTGCCCGCCCCGCGCGACTTGCGGTTCCGCCAACGCGGTAGACCATATCGAGGCTGGCATTGAAGAGCGCCGCTCCAGTGGCAAAGCTCAGGCCGCTGAGCAAAAAGGCCATCACGATTAGCCATTCGGGCTGATGTGGCAGGTTGGAGGCGAGGTTGGCGGCGATCAGCAGGACCGCGACGATCGCGCCGGCAACGAGAATCGCTCCGAACCACATGCTGGCAAATGCCGCGCGGCGCACAGCGACGGGAGAATGGCGGTAGTAAGCCGGCACCTCCATCTCACGAAACGGCCCCGCGCCGTCGCTGACCACGCCCGACTGGGCCCGCCACCAGTATCGCCGGCCCTCAGCCGCTGAAATTGCATACAGCACGCCAACCACCGCCGTCAGAATGCCCACGATCAACAGCGCACCAAGCTCGAGCATGTTACCCTCCGTTACATCAACCCAGCACGTACCAGGGTTTGTTCCACTGATGCAAACAAAGGCCCAGCCAGCGGCGTGTTGGCCAGCATGATGGCCGGGACGACCAAGGCCACCGCGTCGTCGACGAGCTGGCGGGTACGCGCCTGTCCCCGCGATCGATCGTGAATGTAGTAGAGCAGGGTGACGAGATGCAGCGCCCATAGCGCCGTCGGCAAGAGGCGCGCCGCAGCGTCGGGGAGTGCTGCCATCTCGGGTGCCACGCAGGCGGCGAAGCTGGCGATCGACCGCTGGCGCAGATCGGCCGTCTCTGGCGCAAACACCATGACCGGATTGTCGGGCGAGCCCACATCGCGCACCAGTGCGCCCAGAAACGGCCGATCACGCCGCAACAGATCGAGCCGCCGATTCAAGACCGCGCGCAGCCGCTCCTCGAGGCTGGCAGTCGCATCGAAAGCCGGCTCGGCCTCGTACGCCCGCTGCACCTCGTGGTAGTAGGCCAGCACCAACGATTGCTTCGACGGGAAATAATAGTACGCCGCACCGAGTGACAAGCCGGCTTCGACGGCAATGTCACGCATCGAGGTGTCGTCGAAGCCGCGCTTGCGAAACAGACCCAGCGCAGCCTCGAGAACCTGCGCCCGGGTGCGGTCGCGCTTCTGCGCCGTCTCGGGTTTCTTGGCCGCTTTGGGAGGCATCAGCGCACTAGGCAGCGGCCTGGACCACCGACGGTGCTTGCTGGACCTCGAGCGCGGCCTGATAGCGCGTCACGACCCGTCCGAGAACCTCGGCCTGCACCAGCGAGACGGCGATGTAGACGCCATTCGCCAGCCAGAACAGCCCAAAGCTGTGCCACAGATTTCCCACAGACATCCAAACGCCTGCCACACCGAGCAGCACGAGGAGGGTGTAGTTGAGCTGCTTCGACAGCCGCACGGCACGTCGCGCGCGTTGGACGGTTCCGGCGCGGTGATCGAGGAGATCCATGCCCACGCCAAACAAGCGCGCAGCGACGATAAGGCCCGGGATGCCGATGAGGCCGACACCGTAGGCAAAGACGCCAATGGCGGCCATGATGAGGCCGGGCACGAACATCTGGCCCAGGAACAGCGACGAGAAAGCGACCAGTCGAATCGAATGCGGTGCGCGCCGGTGAAACTCGGGAACCAGGGTCGGCTCGCGGAACGGCGCCGTGGGTCCGGACGCAACCTCGCCGGCCACGACCTGCCGCCAGCGATCGCGGCCGCCCTGCTCGCAGGCCATGTACATGAGCGCCACCGGAACGGTCATCAAGAGCACCAGAATCAACGCGGCGAAGATCATCACCAAGCCTCCAGAGTTGCCGATTCGAACGTGTTCAAAATATAGGAACGGTCAGTGAAAACGTCAAGCATTAAAATGAACGTGTTCAAAAGCATTCGCTCTCGTCGCGGGCATAGAGTACGGCCGCAACTGGCTCAGGCTTCCCGAACCACTCCGCATGCACACGGGCCGTGGTCCGCACCAGCCGCGCCAACGCCAGCCAGGCCGCGGCCATCCCGAGATGGACCGCCGCCAGCACCCACGGCTCCGCCGCCAGCACCAGCACCGCCACTGCAATCGCCGCGAGCGCCGCCGCCGCCAGATAGGCGCCAAAGGCCAGCTGCGTCGCCGAACGCTCGGCGTCACCCCGACGATGCAACAGCTCTCCACCGACGAGTAACGCGAGCACTGGAGTCGCCAACCCGGCATGCACCCACACCAGGCACGCCAGGCCCCCGACGAGCCCGCGCGCCCAAGGCCCAGCCGCCTCGACCGCATGACCGACCTCCACCGAGATCATCACCGTCGCTATCAGCCCCGGCAGCACCAGCGTGCCGAGCGCCAGCGACGCGCAGCCTGTCAGCCGTACCCGCCCCGGCGCCCGCGACAGACGACGCGGCCGCCAGCCGACCCGATAAGGCCGAGGCCCGTCATCGTCGAGGGTGCCCAGCTCCACCCGCCAGCGTTCGCGCCCAGCTCGCTCGCAGCGACGGTAAACCATCGCGACGCCCAGCAGCCAGACAACGACGAGCGCGCCCAAGCCCCAATTGTAGCGTCAACCAGGGGCGGTGCTACCCGTGATCAGCTTTTGTAGCCGCTCGACCACGTCTTTGCGGGCCCGGATCCGCAACCGCGCGCCGGTCTCTTCGCCTTCCTCGCCGAGAACCTGGCAGGTGGAGAAGATCTCGCCGCGCAGACCGCCCGACGTCCAGGGCACGAGCAGCTCGGTCTCGACGAAGTTGCGCGAGAAGAAGTCGACCAGGCGCTGTCTGAGCACCGCCACGTCGTCGGGGCGCTTGGCGCTCATGATGACTGCGTCGGGGAAATACTCGCGCAACCGCGCCTCCACCACCTCGGGCTCGGCGACTTTGTCGATCTTGTTGAAGACCAAGAGGCGCGGTACAGCGCCGGCGCCAATCTCCGCCAGGACCTCGTCGGTGACCTTCTGTTGCCGCTGCCAGCCCTCGTCGGAGGCGTCGATGATGTGGCACACCAGGGTGGCCTCGAGCGCCTCCTCCAGCGTCGACTTGAACGACGCCACGAGCCCGTGCGGCAAATTCTTGATGAACCCGACGGTGTCGGAGACCAAGATCGTCGGCGTCGACGGCGGCGACAGGGTGCGTACGGTGGTATCCAGCGTCGCGAACAGCTTGTCGGCGATGTAGACCTCCGACGCGGTCAGGGCCCGCATCAGCGTCGATTTGCCGGCATTGGTATAGCCCACGAGCGCCACCCGCTCGAGGCCGGTCTGGCCGGTACGGCGTGAGCGCTGGGTCTGGCGCTCGGCGTCCATGGCCTCGATCTCCTCGGCCAGCTCGGCGATGCGGTCGCGGATCTTCCGTCGATCGAGCTCGATGGCGCTCTCGCCGGTGCCTTTGCCGCCGATGCCGCCCCGCTGACGGTCCTTCTTGCCCGTCTCCCGCATGCGTGGCGCCATGTACTTGAGACGCACGATCTCGACCTGCGCCTTGGCCGCATTGGACTTGGCGTGACGCTGAAAGATGTCGAGGATCACCATCGTCCGATCGAGGACCTCACAGTCGGTCTCCATTTCCAGCACGCGGGCCTGGGACGGCGTGATCTCGTGGTCGACGAGAATCGTGTCGGCGATCGGGTCCGGAAAGCTGTCATCGAGCCCGCCGAGCGCGACATCCGTGTCAGCCTCGGCCTTGTTCTTGGACCGTGGGCCCTTCGGTCGAACGCCGATGAGCTTCTTCAGCTCGTCGATTTTTCCGGCGCCGAGATAGGTGCCGCTGTCGAAGCTTCCACGCTTTTGCGTCACGCTTCCTACCACGTCGACACCCAGGGTCCGGGCGAGCTGCTTGAGCTCGGCCAGCGAGCTCTCGAACTCGGTGGCGCCAACCTCTGATAACTGCACGGCGATCACCACCGCGCGGCGTGGTTTTTCAGCTAATTCCTTCATTTCGGCCATAAGGCCTTCACACAAGCACGCGCCTTGCAGGACGGCAACACCTGATCGGTGTTGTGCTCAAGGCAACAACACAGTGCGGCACACGCTTTGCTTTGTTGCCTGGACCATTGATTCCATGGAGCAAACAAGCTAACAGGGCAGCCTGTGGAGGGTGCGATCTTGGGACCGAACAAGGTGTCGGGGGCGGAATTGCGCCGGGTGATCCTCGAGCAGTCGAAGCGAGCAAATGTCGGACACATCGGTTCGGCGTTGTCGATCGCCGACATCATCGTCGCTCTCTACCGCAGCGTTCTCGACGCGGTGCGTCCTCTAGACTCGGATCGCGATCGCTTCATCCTCTCCAAAGGTCACGCGGCGCTGGCCCTCTACGCCGCGCTCCACGCCAAGGGCCTCATCAGCGACACCGAGCTCAACAGCTACAATACCGACGGCAGTCTCCTCGGCGTCCATCCTGACGCCACGCACCCCGCCATCGATTTCTCGACGGGCTCACTCGGCATGGGCCTGTCTTTCGGCGCTGGTGCCGCGCTGGCCGCGAGGCTGCAAGGCTCGAAGCGCCGCGTGGTTGTCCTCATGAGCGACGCCGAATGCAACGAAGGCGCCGTCTGGGAAGCCACCGCCTTCGCCGCGCATCACAAGCTGGCCAACCTCATCGCCATCGTCGACGCCAACGGGCAGCAGGCGCTCGGCCACACCAGCCAGGTCCTCGATTTTTCGCCGCTCGAGGCCCGCTTCTCGACGTTTGGCTGGGACGTCCACGAGGTCAACGGCCACGACGTCGACGGCATGATGAAGGTCCTCGCCGGCCTCAACACCGACAGCGGCCGCCCGCACATGCTCGTCGCCCACACCACGTTCGGTAAGGGCGTCTCCTTCATGGAGCACCAGATCAAGTGGCACTACTGGCCCATGAACGATCAGGAATATGCGCAGGCCTTGAGGGAAGTCGGGGCTAGCCGATGAGAAAGGCGTTCGCTGAGACGCTGGCGGAGCTCGCTTCCGAGGACGAACGCATCGTTCTTCTGACGGCGGATCTCGGCTACATGGCCCTCGAGCCGTTCGCCGATCGGTTCCCCAAGCGCTTCTTCAACGTCGGGGTCGCCGAGCAGAACATGATCGGCGTAGCGACGGGGCTGGCCGAGGCAGGCCTCATCCCGTTTGCCTATTCGATCATTCCGTTTGCCGTGCTGAGGCCCTACGAGTTCATCAAAAATGGCCCGCTCATTCATCGGCTTCCAGTACGCATCGTCGGCGTCGGGGCTGGTGTCGACTATGCCAACAACGGGCCGTCACATCATGGGCTCGACGATGTGGGCGTGATGCGCGTGCAGCCGGGGCTCATGGTGGTGGCGCCTGCCGACGCGGCACAGACCCGTAGTGCGCTGAGGGCGACTGCCAAGACGCCCGGGCCGATCTATTTCCGGCTGAGCAAAGACGAAAAGATCGCCGTGCCGCCGCTCGACGGTCGCTTCGAGCTCGGCCGATTGCAGACGGTGAAAGAGGGCAAAGACGTCGTCTTGGTGGCCATGGGCAACATCGCCGCCGAGGCGCTGGCCGCCTGTGAGCTCCTCGCTACCGACGGGATTTCGGCTGGGCTGAGCATCATCTCGTCGCTGAATCCGTCGCCGACGGCTGATCTGGCGGCACTGTTCGCGTCGGTGCCGCTGGCGCTCACCGTCGAGACGCACTATCTGGCCGGCGGTATTGGGTCGCTCGCGGCCGAGGTCATCGCCGAGACCGGCGTTCGCTGTCGTCTGGTGCGCTGTGGCGTCAAAGACATCCCCACCGGGCCCGTCGGTAGCGTGCCCTATTTCTACGAGCGCTTCGGCCTCTCCGCAGCCCGGCTCGCCGACAACGCGCGGCAGTCGCTGGCCAAGCTGCGCGGAGCGTGAGGCTGTGCCGAACAGCGTAGCGGGAGGTTCGGAACCCTCTCAGGGCTCCGAGCAACAATGAAAAAACTGAGCGCGATCATCGCTTGTTATCGCGACGCTGAAGCCGTGCCGGTCATGCACCAGCGGCTCACCGCGGTGTTCGAGAAGCTGGGCGTCGACTACGAGATCATCTTCGTCAACGACTGTAGCCCGGACAACGCCAAGGACGTCTTGCGCGAGCTGGCCCTCCGCGATCCGCGCGTCATCGTCATCAATCATTCGCGCAACTTCGGGTCGCAGAACGCGTTCACGTCGGGCATGAAGATCGCCAGCGGCGACGCGGTCGTCCTCCTCGACGGTGATTTGCAAGATCCGCCGGAGCTGATCGAGGACTTTTACAAGAAATGGATCGAGGGCTTCGACGTGGTCTACGGCGTGCGCGTCAAGCGCGATGCGACGCCGTTTTTGCAGATCGCCTACAAGGCTTTCTATCGTGTGTTCCGGGCGGCGTCGTATGTGCCCATCCCGCTCGACGCTGGCGATTTCTCGCTGATTGACCGACGCGTGGTCGACGCGCTCAACAGCCTGCCCGAGAACAATCGGTTCCTGCGCGGGCTGCGCACCTGGGTCGGGTTTCGCCAGACCGGCGTGCCGTATGTGCGGCCGGAGCGCATGTTCGGCGTCACCACCAACTCGCTGCTGCGCAACCTTGGCTGGGCGCAAAAGGCGATCTTCTCTTTCTCGTATGTGCCCCTGAACCTCATCTCGTGGCTGGCGGGAATCACGGTGGCGCTGTCGGTGCTGGGAGCGCTGACGCAGTTCGTGTTGCGGCTGGCCTATCCGGATCTGGCGCCGCGAGGCTTCACGACGGTGATCTTGATCTGCCTGTTTCTCGGCGGGGTGCAGATGCTGTGTCTGAGCATCATCGGCGCCTACCTCGAGCATATCTACGACGAGGTGAAGCGCCGACCGGCGTTCATCGTCGAGAGCTTCTTCAATTATCCGCCGCTGGCTCCGCGCAAAGATCAAGCGCAGGAACCTCCGGCATGAAGCGGGTCGTGCTCACGGGTGCCTCCGGCTTCGTGGGCGCCAATCTGGCCCGTCGTCTCGTCGCTGACGGGCATCGCGTGCATCTGTTGTTGCGGCCCGCACATCAACCGTGGCGGCTCGAGGGTCTACACGATACCGAGCAGCACGAAGTCGATCTCGCCGATCGCGACGCCACCCAGCGCGTCATCTCGGCCATCAAGCCAGAGTGGGTCTTTCATCTCGCGGCCAGCGGGGCGTACTCCTGGCAACGCGATGCCCAGCGGATCGTGGGGACCAATCTCACGTCGCTGATTCATCTGCTGGACGCCTGTGTCGACGCCGAAGCCTTCGTCAACACCGGCTCTTCCTCGGAATACGGCTGCAAAGATCACGCGCCGCACGAGTCCGAAACGGTCGAGCCCAACAGCACCTACGCCGTCACCAAAGTGGCGGCCACCCACTACTGTCGCTTCGTCGCCCAGCGCGACCAGCGTTGGGTGCCGACGTTGCGTCTCTACTCGGTGTATGGGCCCTACGAAGAGCCGAATCGCCTGTTGCCGCAGCTCATCGTGCACGGACGGCGGGGTGGTTTCCCGTCGCTGGCCAGCCCTGACATCGCACGCGACTATGTCTATGTCGACGATGTCGTCGACGCCTATCTGCGCGCAGTCGAGCGGCGCTCGGAAGATCCGGGCGCGGTCTACAACGTGGGATCAGGACGCCAGACCAGCCTCAGGGACATCGTTGCCGTCGCTGCAGAGACATTCGGCATCTCGGTCGAGCCCGTCTGGGGCGGCATGCCCAACCGGGCCTGGGACACCACCGTGTGGGTATCCCACATCGACAAGATCGGCCGCGAGCTCGCTTGGCACCCGACTGTCACCGTCGCACAAGGCTTTCGCGCGATGAACCAGTGGTTCGATGGCATCGATCTCGACGTCTATCTGGCGCGGAGTCACGCCCGATGACGCCGATGATGGACGCACGACGGCATCTGTGGTTTCGCGTGCTCGTCGTCCTCGGGCTCTTTTACGTCGCTGCGTTCTTGATCTGCGCCGGGGCACGGCTCCTTTATCCGTACGAGGTCGACTACACCGAGAGCGCGCTGGTGTCGGTGCTGGCGCGGATGGCGCGCGGTGAGCCGATCTACGCGCCGCCAGGTCTGCATTTCACGTCGATGGTCTACACGCCGCTCAACTTCCATGTGGCGTCGCTGCTCGACCGTTTGCATCCGGGCGGTTACATCGGGCTGCGGCTCACATCGATCTTGTCGACGCTGTGGACGGCGCTGGTCATCATCTGTGTTGCGCGACGACACAAGGCACCTCTGTGGGCGACCATGGTGGCCCTCGGCGTGTTCTTCGGCGCCTATACCCGCACCGCGCTGGCGCAAGATCACGCGCACGTCGACGCGCTGGCGCTCGCCTTCAGCCTGACGGCGATGGCGGTGGTCTTCGAGGCCCGAAAGACCCTGGCCATGGCCGTGCTGGCCGGCGTCATTGCCGGGCTCGGGATCGTGACCAAGCAGACCATGGTCGTGTTCGTGGCCATGCCGGCCGTCTGGATGCTGCTGCATGGGCAAAAGACGCGTGCGGTGGTGTTTGCCGTCGCTGCGCTGACTACGGCGGTGGGTCTGTTGGCCTACTGGGGGCACCTCCGGAACCCGTGGTTCTATTTCTGGGTCTTCAAGCTGGAGTCGGGTGCGCACATCCGCGCCCGGCGCATGCTGGTGGAGGCGCCTCTCTACATGCTCTTGTGCCTGCCGGCGGGCCTGTTGGTAGGCGTGCTGGCCAAGCTCGGCTCAGCGACGGCAGATCCGGAAAAACGTCCGTTCTGGGTCCGCTGGCCGTCGGCGTGGTGGGCGGATCCGTGGGCGGTCAACCTGCTCGGCTTTGCGGGTCTGGCGGCCATCGCCCGCGCCAAAGACGGCGGCGGCTACAACGTCTTTCTGCCGCTCTTTGCCATGGCCGCCATCCAGCTCGCGCGACATGCGCCGGCCTGGGTCGAGCGACGGCCGCGCGCGACGCTGGCCCTCCTGGTGCTGCAGCTCTTGGTGCTGGTCTACATCCCGTCGCTGTTCGTGCCGATGCGGCGGGACCGGGAGGTGGTCGACAAGGTCATCGCCCAGATCCGCAACATCCCCGGCGAGGTCTACGTGCCGGCGTATCCCGAGTATGCCGTACGCGCCGGTAAGTCGTGGTGGGTGCATTACACCCTGGTGTGTGGCCTGGCGCAGTTCGACACATCTCTCCGCAATGCGCTCGGCGACGAGATCCGCGCCCAACATTTTGCGGCGATCATCCCGCACGCCGACGTCGAGCCCAAAGACGTGGGCCTGTGCGATCTGCCCGATCTGGAAAAATATTACATGCCTGGCGAGGCGGTCGAGATGCCTCCTGGACCGTCGCTGAGCGACATTCTGACCGGCCACCCGTCGGCAGCTGGCATCGCCCACGGCGGCAAGCTGGCCCGCATCTGGGTCCCGCGGCCGCAGAATCCCTAACAGTGGTAGATTCCGCGTATGAAGTACGCGGTTGCAGTTGCTTCCTTGTTCTTGGGCGCTTGTGGGACGCCGCCCAGCGTCGAGTGTTCGGCCGTGGAGAGCTACGCGCGCGTGTGTGCCAAAGGGACCACCACCAAGGGCATCGACGTCAGCTACTACCAGGGCGTGGTCGACTGGGACAAGGTGAAGACGTCGGGCCAGATCTTCGCGTTCGCCCGCGTCTCCGACGGCATCAACACGCCCGACGCCCAGTTTCAGCGCAACTGGACCGAGATGAAGGGCCGCGTCATCCGCGGCACGTATCAGTTTTTCCGGCCGTCCCAGGACGCCATCAAGCAGGCCGACCTCGTGCTCTCGAAGCTCACTGCCGCAGGGGGACTCGAGGACACCGACCTGCCGCCGGTCCTCGACTTCGAGACGCTCGACGGCCAGACCTCGGCGGTCGCGGCGCAAAAAGCGCAACAGTGGCTCACCCATATCGAGGACCAGCTCGGACGCCGGCCCATCGTCTACAGCGGCAACAACATGGCCACCACGACGGGAACCAAGTTCTCGACATACCCGTTGTGGCTGCCCAACTACACCACCCAGTGCCCGCTGTTGCCGTCGGGCTGGGCGGACTGGACCATCTGGCAAAACTCCAGCACCGGTGTCATCCCCGGCATCAGCGGCAACGTCGACACCAACCTCTTCAACGGCGATGCCGCCGCGCTCACGGCGTTTGTCGCCTCGACGGTCAAGCACGGCCCCACCGACGATCTCGGCCCGCCTGACGCCGGCACTGCTGGCGCAGTCGATCTGGCCGAAGTGGCCCCGACCATCGACGCCGGCCCCATCACCTGCCCCAAGTAACAGATGGCCACGCCGCTTCTTGCCGTCGACTCCGAGCACCCCGCGGAGCAAAAGACCGTCGAGCTGCTCGACGGGGGAGTCGAAGCCTTTCCGCGCATGTTGGCCGCCATCGACGCAGCCAAGCGGACCATCCACCTCGAGATTTACATCTTCGCCTGGGACGAGATCGGGGGCCGGTTCATCACGGCTCTCAGCGCCGCCAGTCAGCGCGGCGTCCAGGTCAACGTCATCCTCGACGGCTGGGGATCGTCGCTGTCGGGCATCCGCGTACGCACGGCGCTGCGACATGCCGGCTGCACGGTGCTGGTCTACAACCGCCTTTGGACCCTGTTCGTGGGGCGCTTTCGACGCAACCACCGCAAGCTCCTCCTCGTCGACGACGAATTCGCAGTGCTCGGCGGCATCAACATCGCCGACGAATACGCGCGCCCGTACGAGGCCGGCGGCTGGGCCGACCTGGCCATCGTCGTGCGTGGCCCGGCCTGCGTCGACATCGGCCGCATGCTGCGCAAGGAGCCGGTGCTGAACACCGATCCCGAGGTCCGCGTGCTGCTCTCGGGCGCGCGCGGATCGAGGCAACTCCGTCGCAGCTACATCAAGGCGCTGCGCGACGCCGAGCGCGAGGTGTGGATGGCGCAGGCGTATTTCATCCCCGACGCTGGCCTGGTGCGCGCCATCGTCAGAGCGCGAAAACGCGGCGTCGCGGTGCGGCTGTTGCTGGCCGGTCGCAGCGACGTGCCGTTTGCTCGCTCGGCGACGATGAGCCTTTACGCGCGTCTGTTGCGGGCCGGCGTCGAGATCCACGAATGGACCCAGTCGGTGTTGCACGCCAAAGCGGCGGTCATCGACGACAAGAAGCTGTTGGTCGGCAGCTTCAACCTCGATCCGCTGTCGATGGTCAACCTCGAGACCCTGGTCGAGGTGACGGTGCAGTCGGTGGCGCACAAAGGCCGCGAATGGATCGCCGGCCATGCCGCCAACGGCAAGCTCGTCGTCGCTGCCGATTGCCGTCGGACCGTATGGCAGCGTTTTCTGACCGATCACGTCGGGCTGGCCATGGCCCGGGTGGCGCAATGGGTGGCAAGGCTTATCGGGAAGACCTGATATTGTAACGGGATGCTATTGCGTGAAGAGTGGCGGGGGCCGGTGGTGATCCATGTTTTCGACGGTCGCTGGACCGACCAACAATTCGTCGAATATCTCAATCGACTCGATCTCAATCTGCAGAACGAAAAGAAATACGTCGTCGTTTGTGACGCCACGACTTCCGGCGCCATCGACTCCAAGCAGGCCAAGATGATGGCCCGCTGGGTGAAAGAAAACCACGACCGCCTCAAGCGTTATTGCATGGGCAGCGTGTTCGTGTTGCCGTCGGCATTCATGCGTGGCGTGCTGCGGGGACTGCTCGCGTTTCAGTCGCTGCCGTATCCGTATGTGGTCCGCAATTCGATGGCCGAGGCCATCGAGTGGGCGCGGCCGCTGGTCGCTCCGCTACAGATTCCGTAGCGTTGGTGACCTGGCTGGCGCCGTGCTACAAGCGCGGGCATGGATCAGCCGGAATCGCCGTTGTCGCCGCCGCCGGGGCGCGGGGTCTACTGCAACCGGACGCTCAATTTGCGGTCGATCCGCGCCATCGGTTACGACATGGATTACACGCTCATCCACTACCACGTCGAGCAGTGGGAGCGACGGGCCTACGAGCACATGCGCGACCGGCTCGTCGCCCAGGGCTGGCCGCTGCAAGATCTTCGCTTTGACCAGAGCATGGTCGTGCGCGGGCTCATCCTCGATCTCGAGCGCGGCGATATCTTGAAGTGCAACCGCTTTGGCTTCGTCAAACGCGCGTTTCACGGCACACGCCCGCTCGAGTTTGCGGCGCAGCGCGAGGCTTATGGGCGGGTGATCGTCGACCTCCACGAGCAACGCTGGGTCTTCTTGAACACGTTGTTCTCGCTGTCGGAGGGCTGCCTCTATGCCCAGTTGGTCGATCTTCTCGACGAGGGCAAGCTCACCGCCGCTGGACCGATGGGGTATCGCGAGCTCTATGGACGCGTCAAATCGACGCTCGACTACACCCACATGCAGGGCAAGCTGAAGGCGGAGATCATCGCCTCGCCAGATCTGTTCGTCGACCTCGACCCCGAGGTGCCGCTGGCGCTGCTCGATCAGAAACACGCCGGCAAGAAGCTGCTGCTGATCACCAACTCGGAGTGGTCTTATACGATGGCCATGATGGCCTATGCCTTCGACCGCTTTTTACCGTCGGGGATGGGCTGGCGATCGCTGTTCGACGCGGTCGTCGTCGGGGCGCGTAAGCCCGACTTTTTTACCCAGCACGCGCCGTTCTTCGAGGTCATCTCCGACGATGGCCTGTTGCGGCCCCAGCTGAGCGAGATGAAGGCGGGCGCGGCGTATCTGGGCGGCTCGGCGGCGCAGCTCGAGCGCCAGCTTGGCCTGTCGGGCGACGAGATTTTGTATGTCGGCGATCACATGTTCGGCGATGTCCACGTCACCAAGAGCGTGTTGCGTTGGCGCACGGCGCTGGTGTTGCGCGAGCTGGAAGAAGAAGTGGTCTCCATCTCCAAGTTCGCCGAGACCGAGCGCGTGTTGTCGGCGAAGATGGAGCAGAAAGAGCACCTCGAGGCCAAGCTGTCGAGGGCGCGCCTGCTCATGATGCGCCGTCGCGACAGCTATGGTCCGCCGGTGACCGAGTCGCCCGAGGCCCTCGACGCCCAGGTGACAGCGCTGCGCTCACAGCTCTCGGCCATCGACGTCGAGATCGGCCCCTTGGCCAAAGCCGCAGCCGAGCTGTCCAATTCGCGCTGGGGCCTTCTCACTCGCGCCGGCAACGACAAGAGCCATCTCGCGCGCCAGATCGAGCGCTACGCCGACGTCTACACCTCGCGCGTCTCCAACTTCATGTACGTGACGCCGTTCGAATATCTACGCTCGTGGCGAGGCTCGTTACCGCACGACCCGACGGTCCGCCGAGGAGCGTAGAAGGCTTATTTGCCGGTGAAGACGGCTTGGCGGCGCTCGATGAAGGACTGCAGGCCTTCTTGGGCGTCGGTGGAGACCATGAGCTCGCGCAGCTTGGGTAAGAGCGCGGCGGCCGCGGCGGCTTGGCCTTCAGCGACGGCGAGGCGCGCGTTGTGGAGGGTGGCCTGGACGCCGAGTGGCGCCTGCGCGGCGATGCGCTCGGCGATTGCGATGGCGCTGGCAAGCACCTCATCGGCAGCGACGACGCTTTGTACGAGACCAATGCGGAGTGCCTCGGCCGCGTCGAGCTCGTCGGCCGTCAACAGATAGCGCATGGCGTTGCCCCAGCCGACGCGCTCTACCCAGCGATAGGTGCCGCCGGCGAACGGAAAGATGCCGCGCTTGATCTCGATCTGACCAAAGCGCGTGCCCACGGCCGCGACGGTGATGTCGGCCGACAAGATGAGCTCGATGCCGAGCGTGAGACACAGACCATGTGCCGCGATGACCACCGGCTTTCGGCAGCGCGGCCCATGCGTGCCCCAGGGATCGACGCCGCCCGCCGGTGCCAGCGGTTTGCCGGCGGCAATGGCCGGTGCGACATTGGCGAGATCGAGGCCGGCGGTGAAATCGTTGCCGTGCGCGAAGACCACGCCGACACGTAGCGCGTCGTCGCTGTCGAGCTCGGTGTAGGCCTGTACCAGCTCGGCCAACATCTCCAGCGTGAAGGCGTTTTTCTTCTGGGGCCGATTGAAGCCGATGAGCAGCACATGCCCACGACGTTCGCGCGTGATCGTGGATTCCATTCGCCGACTATCCCTCAGTTCGCGGAGCGGGGACCGAATTTGTTGGGCGTCACACCGGGCGATCCAGGCGGCGTGTTGGGGCTGGTGACCGCGTCGCCCGGGCTCTCTTCGTTGGACTCGAGGCCGATGGGGACCCGGCCATCGCCCTTGCGCGCATTGGGCCCACAGGCTGTCGCAGCGACGGAGACGAGCCCCAAAAGCAGCAGCGCCGCCATCGCTTGCAACCGACCGGTACCGGGCTGGACCAAGTTGCCTTCATACCAGGGCCGGCTCAGCTCGCGGCGCTTTTTGTAGGCGCTGCCGAGGACAAAGACCAAGAAGGCTGCGGCGATCGCCGCGAACCGGTTGACGGTGGGACGGGCGCCGATGGCTTGCCAGCTGGGGCCCGCATCGCGAAACGGCATCAGGACGCCGCGTTGGGCGACCAGATAGGTGGCGCGGTCGACCTCGAAGGTACGCATCTGTCCGTCGACGTCGAGGGTGACCTTGTAGTGGGTGGTGCTGCCGCGGCTGTGACGCGACACCGACGTCCGCGCGCTCTCGACGGTGCCGATGCGCACTGGCGCCGTCCAGGCCCGCAGATGATACGGCATCAGCAACAGGCCATGGATGAAGCCGAGCGCCAGCGTCCAGCGGCCCAGCCACGCCAGATGAAACCGCGCCCGGGCCCAGTGTCGCTTCTCCAGCGGCTCGGCCGACAACACCAGCCGCCGTCGCCCACGCATGACAAGACGGGTCAGTGGCATGTCGCGATAACCAAGAAAATCGCCGCCCACATCGGCTTCCTCGACGAGGTCGCCGGACACGAAGATCTGCTCGTCGGGCTGTAGCGCCGCCACATGCATGCGCTTTTCGCGGCCCCGTGGCTCGGTGTGATCGATGCGGTCGACGAGCAAGGTGTTGTTGTCGGGGATGACCGGCAACAGGCGCCCGTCGGGCATGCGCAGCGAGAACCGATGGGTCTCGACGCTGCGGTGGGTCTCGGTCCAGGTATGCGTCCAGCCGCGGCGGGTCTTGAGCTCCACGCCCTTCTGGTGGATCTCGACGCGCACAGCGACGGTGGCGCCTTCGTCGAAGACCACCTTGCCGCTCACCACCGCGCGACCACGACGTAGATGCACGCCGGGCGCGAGCGGTGCCGACGATGCAGCCGCCCGGCGCGCCGCCTTGGCCTGCGCCGAGGCGCGCGCAGCGACGAAAGCCGCCAGCACCACCGGGACCACGCCGCACAGACCCCAGGTGAACAAAAACGACCACATGGGCCCGAAGTGCTCGGCGGCGGTGAAGACCATCCCCAAGCGTAGCGCGTGTAAGGCGGTATTGCATCCGACCAAGGACTTCACTCGTATACTCCCTCAGTGTTCCAACATGCCTACCTGAGTCCGTGGCACCACCCGCTGTTCGCTTTTTGCGCTGCGATCGTGACCCTGCTCGTCCTGGCCGTGCGTCGGCCCGTGTCGTCGCTGCGCGCGTTCGGTGCCCTGTTGGTGGTCGAGTCCGCCGTCGACGCTTTCTGTACGGGTGCGTGGTCGCCGTTGCCCAAGAGCTCGGGCTGGACGGGTGTGATCGCCTTTTTGTTCGTCATTCTCGGCGATCTGCGGTTTCTGTTTCTCGTCGAGCGGCAGCCGCAGCCGGCGTCGTTGCGCCGCGACCTGAATCGTGGCCAGGCGGCGGCGGTGGCGCTCGGCATCGCCATGCTGGTGCCGCTCTTGGTCGGCGCACTCATGGTGGCGCGGCCGGTCACGTTCTCGACGGAGCAGAATCTGTATCTGGCCTACGAGCTGGCCTTTGTCGGCATCGTGCTGGCGGTGATCCGGCGGGTGCGCAGCACGCATCCCGAAGGCCCGATGCGGCGCTGGTTGCTCGTCCTGTGCGGCCTCGAGCTCGTGCAGTACGGCACCTGGGCGCTGGCCGACATCCTGGTGCTCACCGTCGGTGACGCCGGTTATGCGCTGCGGTTTTTGCCCAACGGCATCTACTATGGCGCCTTCACCTTGGTGGCGGTGTACACGGCGCCCGCCGAGGCCGTGGCGTGAAGCTGGCCTGGTGGGTATTGGGTCTGGCGGCGTGCAGTGGCGGACATGCGGCGCCGTCTCCGTCGGTGTCGGCGTCGGCCAGCTTGCGGCTCGTCGAGGACGGTCAGCCAGCGCGCACCTGGACGCTGGCGGACCTCCAGCACGCGTCGCCTGCTGCCAAGATCACCGTCTTTGATCCCTACTACCAGCGACGGAAGACGTTCTCGGCCATGCCGCTCGGCCCCATCTTGGCCGCCGCATTTCCGTCGCGGAAGCTCGCGTCGGAAGATCTGGTCCTCCGCGCCACCGACGGATACGCGGTGCCGATCCGCGGCGATCGCCTGCTCGAGGGCGGCGCCTATCTGGCGTTTCGCGACGAGGAGGTGCCGGGCTGGGAGCCGATCGGTCCGCAGCATGCCCATCCGGGCCCGTTTTACCTGATCTGGTCGGGCGCGCAGCAGACCGACTTGACCACCCATCCGCGCCCGTGGGCGCTCGGCTCCATCGAGGTGGTGCCGTTTGCCAAGAGCTATCCGCATGTGGCGCCTCTCGTCGCTGAGACCCATGCGCAGCGTGGTTTTGGGCTGTTCCGCGAGCACTGTCTCAAGTGCCACGCCATCAACCGTGAAGGCGGCCACGTCGGGCCGGATCTGAGCCTGCCGCACAACATCGTCGAATATCGACCCGAGGCCGAAATCCGCCGTTATATCCGCAACCCGCTCGCATTTCGCTACGGCAACATGCCACCCCACCCCGACCTCACCGACGGTGATCTCGACGACCTCATCGCCTATCTTCGGGCCAAGTCGCGCGAGAAATACGATCCTGCAGACGGGAAAAAGTGAACGCGACCCTGGAGTTATTGCGACAGCGCGTGGCGGCGATTCCGCCGGCGCTGGCCGAGACGCTGCGCAGGCGGCCGCTCGCGCTTGCCGACGCCGCTGACCGTCGCTGGGTGATCACCGGCGGCGGATTGTCCGAGGGACCTGCGCGGTTTTTCGCCGCCTATCTCGCCGATGGGTTGGGCTTGCGGGCGCGTTTCACGTCGCTGTCGGCGTTTGCCGGCCCGTCGAGCGGGCTCGGTGGCGACACGCTGGTGCTGTTTTCGCAGGGGCTGGCGCCCAACGCCCGTCTGCCGCTGCTACATTGCCAGGCCTTTCGCGACACCATCGTGTTCACGTCGGTGACGCCAGGAACTTCGGGCGCCGGTGAGCTCTTGGCCGCGGCGGTGGCGGGCGGTGCCATCGTCGAGACACTGCCGCCCGTCGAGGAAGCGGGCTTGTTGGTCCGACTCATCGGTTCGCCGGTGCAGGCGCTCGCTGCGCTGCGCATGGCGGCACACTCGGTCGGCGCTCCGCTCGACTTGGCCGGTTTGCCCGACGCCTATGCCGCCGCGCTCGAACGCGGCGCCGGCATTTCGTTGGCAGACGGCAACGAAGACCTGGCCCCTGTCGCGCTCGTCGCTTCGGGCCGTTACACCGACTACGTCTTTGCCATGCGCTGGAAGCTGCTCGAGGGTTTGCGGCTGCCAGATCCGCCGGTGTGGGACGCGCTCCAGGTCGCACATGGCCCCTTTCAGGAGCTCTATCACCGTCGCTGTACCTTGGTTTCGCTCGTGCGCGGCGGAGCGGAGCGTGCGCTCGATCTCGAGCTCACCCGGCGCCTCGGGGTGCTCCTGCCGCCCGGACGCGGACAGCGCATCTTGTCGTTGGTCGCGGAGCTGCCGGCCCCTCTTTCTTGGTTCGACCATGACGCCCTGTGCAACGCACTGTTGCTCGACGCGCACCAACGTCGACCCCTCGATCTGGCGGTCTGGCCGGGAATGGGCGAAGATGATGTGATCTATGGTGTCGACGGACTCGTATTGGTAAGGTAGAGCCCGTCCGGGGCAACCCGCAGGCAAACTCATGAGCCAAACTCTCGACGCGGTAGCGCCCAAAGAGAACGAGCCGAAAGCAGCCGGTCCGTCCAAGGTCGGTGTGTACACCGTCGGTCACCGACGGCTGGAGATCTTCGCCATCATGCTTCACCTGTCGCTGTCGACGGTGATCGCCTGGCGTGTTTTCCACGAAGTGCGGAACTGGCGCGAAGCCGGCACCGCCGTGCTGTGGACGTTCCTCGGCTATCTCGCTTCCGACATGATCTCCGGCCTGGTGCACTGGCTCGCCGACAACTACGGCACGCCGACCATGCCCATCTTCGGCGCGTTCGTGCGCACGTTCCGCGAGCATCACCTCGACCAAAAAGCGATCACCCGCCACGACTTCATCGAGACCAACGGTGACAGCTGCATCATCTCGGTGTGGCTGCTGGTGCTGGTAGCGTGGCTGTTGCCGACCGCGCCGGGCTCCACGTCGACGATGGCCATCCAGTGTTTCATCGTCGCGCTGTGCGTCGGCACGCTCCTGACCAGCCAGGCGCACAAGTGGGCCCATACGGAAAAGGTGCCGAGGGGCGTGCGCTTCGTTCAGAGCCTTCGCCTCATCATCAGCCGCCAGCACCACCAGCTTCACCATCGCGGCAAGCACGACACGCACTTCTGCATCACCACCGGCTGGATGAACCCCATCCTCTCCACCTTCGGCGTCTACAAAGTCCTCGCCCGCGTCTTCAAGGCGGTCGGAATTCACCCGACCCCGTAGGTCGCCTTGCGCCTCGGTTGAAATCGCGCCACTCTGGTGAGGTTATGTCGGTACCCGCCAAGCGACGTGCGACCTACGAGGACTTGCTACAAGTCCCCAGCCGTCTCGTTGCCGAGATTGTCAACGGAGCGCTAATCACGAGTCCTCGGCCCTCACCTCGCCACGCGCGTGCCGCGACCAGCCTCACAGTAGCGATCGGTGGGCCATTTGATCGTGGAGCGTCGGGGCCCGGCGGGTGGGTCATTCTCGCCGAGCCTGAGCTTCACCTGCATGGTGATGTCCTAGTGCCCGACCTGGCCGGCTGGCGACGCGAGCGGATGCCGCGTTTGCCGGAAAGAGCCTATTTCGAGCTGACGCCGGACTGGATCTGCGAGGTGTTATCACCGTCGACGGAGGCAGACGACCGAGCCGGCAAAATGCCGATTTACGCGCGCGAAGGTGTTCAACACGCCTGGCTCATCAACCCCATCAACAAGACGCTGGAGATCTTCCGTCTGCAAGGTGGTTCGTGGCTCTCCGCAGCCGTCCATCGCGGCGAGAGCACGGTGCGGGCGGAGCCCTTCGATGCCATCGAGATCGACATCGGTGCTCTCTGGGCCGACTGAGCTAGCGACGTTGACGCTCGAGGGTTGCGCGCAGCAGGGGCAGCGCGGCTTTGTCTTTGTCCCGTCCGAGTCGCTCCTTCACCGCGATCAGCGTTGCCAGCGACAGAACGCGGACGCGATTGGCCCCGAACGGCAGCTCCACGGAGTGTTCGAGCAGCGACTCCCAGGTCGTTTTCCCGTCGAGCTCGCCAAGCACATCGAGTCTGCCGAAGCGTGTTCGCAAGAGCTTGGGTCCGGCCAGGTCGCTGCGCGAATACACGATGTCGAAATCGAACGTGGTGTAAGGAACGCCCTGTAGGACTGCGGCGATGCCGCCGATGATGACGAAGGCTACCTCGTGATGCACCAGCGTCGAGACGATTTCATTCGGCTGGAAGGGGGGCGTCCGTCGCGACACGCAAGGCCTCCAGCGACTTCAGGGTGACTTCGAGGGCGTGCAGCCGCTCTTCGGGCGTGAGTGCCAGTGCCTCGTCGATGAGGTCGAGGTCGCCGACATCGACCTCGCTGGTTGGCTCCGACTCCACGACCGGATCTTACCATCTACTCGAAGATGGTGGGCACGATGAGGTGGCCCGGCTGGAGGAGCGCAGCGATGTTGCAGATGGCGCGCCATGCATCGTCGGTGAGTGCGCCGTGATCGGTGATGCACTGGTTGGGGAACGTGGTCGGATCGAAGCAGAGCAGCTCGGCCGTCGAGCAACGCGCGCGGCCTTGGCCCGCGATGCAGGTGAGGCCGGGCGCGATGGTGGTGAGCTGGTCGATGAGGCTGGGGTCGTTGTTGGGCACGCAGAGCTCGACGCTGCCGTCGTTGGCGCAGCCATCCAACTGCGTGAATTTGATTCGATCGACCAGGCACGCGGCGGCGTCCACGGTGGGTGGAGCGGCATCCACCATCGGTGGGCCGGCATCGACAGCCGGCAGGTCGTACGGACGCGTCCGGCAGCCCAAGCAAAGCAGCATCAACACGACGGCATATCGCGCCATGCGCGCATCATAGACCCGTGGGCCGCTAACCGTCGTCTTCGGCGAGGACGATCAGGCGATCGCCTGGCTTTGGCGTAAAGGGCGCTCGTCGCTGGAGTGGATTGAGGGCGATGCCGTAGCGCTTGCTGGCGTCGGCAGTGAGCACTTGCAGACCGAGGGCCACTTCGCCGCGCGCTTTGGCGGCGAGGATCAGGTGATCGAAGGTGACGATCGAGCCCGGCGGCGCATAGAGCGCCAGATCTTTGAGATAGACCTCGCTGCCTTCCGAGCGGAAAAGATCCTCCAGCACCGGGCGTACGCGGGGCTCGTGCGTGATCTGCGCCAGCACCATCGACACCATCTCGTTGGAGATGACGATGTCGTGGATCTCGGTGGTGGCGGCGAGCTCGCGATTTTTCGGCTCCAGGATCTCGGAGCAGACCTTCTGGTCGACGAGACCCGTGCGTGCACGGAAGTCGCGCAACAACAGCAGGGCGATGATGGCGCGGGTGTCGGCAGCCTCGGGCGTCGAGTCTGCCTGGGTGGTATCGCCGAGCACCATCACCGTCGGATATTTTTGCGGCTGTAGTTTTTCGAGGAGCGCACGGTTGGTGAACTGGCCGGCCACGTGGCGCAGATCGATGTTCTTCATCGGCGTGCAGTGCTCGGCAAGCGCGGCCTCGTGCGCTTTCTTGTCGAGCGAGTTGACCAGCGTCAGCGTCGAGCCGGCGCCGACATAGTTGTCGAACTCCTGGATGATGGGAAAGATCTTCTCGTTCCAGCCGAGAATGAGCATGTGCTCGACGGGCTTGCCGGACTGCGGCGCCGGCTGGCCGAGCTCGGAGGCCTTGAGCGTGCCGTCGTAGGGCCGATATTCGATGTGGTCGTCCTCGGCCAGGATGAGCAGCTCCTCGTCGGTGGCGATGACATGATCGGCCGGCGGATTGAGGATGTGAGACGAGCCGTCTGCTTTGGCCACGCCACAGACGCAGCCGTTGGGAAAGTCGAGCAGGATGTCACCGAAGAGCCGCCCGACGATCTGCGGAAATTTGGCGTAGTGAATCTCGTTGCCTTCGAAGCGCAACAGCTCGTCGTAGACCACGGACAGGCCGCTGATGCGCGACGTCTGCAAGATGATCTTGGAGATGATCTCGTTGGTCTTCACCACCTGCGCCAGACGGTTGGAGGCGATCTGCGCCACCTCCTGATTTTCCGGCAGCATGACCTCGGCGGTGACCTTGATCTGCTTCTTCCGCTCGGCGGTCAGATCAGGGTGATTGTAGATGGCGAGGAGCGTCTTGATGATGCGGCCGTCGGCGCGGTTGGCGTCGGCGGTGTCGTTCTCGTCGACGAGGACGACGATGGCCTGGGCGCTGTCGAAGGCGACGCGGCCGAGATCTTGGATGCTGACCGAGCTGCCGGCGCGCACCACCAGCTTACAGCGCTTCTGATGAACGACCTTGGCGCGCAGCCGTTCTTCCATGTCTGTCTTCTCGCGCTCGGCCATCACCACGACGGTGATGCGGCCTTTTTCGACGTTGGCCTCGGAGAGCTGATCGATGACCGAGTAGATCTTTTCCGACCAGCCGAGCACCAGAAAGTGATTCTCTTCGACGACCGCCGAGCCGCCGCGGCGGATCGCTTCCAACCGCGCCTGAAAATTGCCCGACAGCGACGAGATGAGTAGGCCCGCGACCACCAGGCCGAGCACGGTGTCGACGGCGGAAATGATGCGGAGTAGGCCCCCGTTGTCGCCGCCCATCGCGCCGGTGTCGAGGATGCGGGTGAAGAAGAACCAGAACCGGTCGCCGAAGCTGTCACCAACGTGGAGGCCGAGGATGATGGCCAGGAGCAAATGGACCAAGACCACGGTCATGGACAACACGAACAGGAGGAGGAGCTGCTTGCCGGCGCCGCCTGACAATAGCGCGTCGGTCCGGTAACGAAGTCGTGCGCGAAAACCTGCAGCCATGTGGGGTCTCTATGCGCCGAGCTGCAACAGCAGCGTCGAGTAGGCGAGGGTCTGGGTCTGTTTTTCGACGAGGATTTTTTCGATATTCTGGAGGAGCTCGAGCAGATGATCGACCGCGCGACTGACCCGGTAGACCACTTGCACGGCGACCTTGTCGAAGGCCTCTCGTCGCTGGACCGGGTCGGGCAGTGCGTGCGCCGCCAACGTCTGCGGGTGGGTGTACAGGAAAAATCTGATCAGATTCAGGCGCACGAAGATGACTTGTAGATACACCACCACGTCGGGCGAGTAGGTATACCACTCGCGTAGAAACACATTGGCGCAGAAGTTCTCCAGCCAGGTCTCGGCGCGGGCCAGAAAATCCGGCGCCAGCGACGGCATGGTCCGGGCGAGGACCGCTCTCAGTGACGTGGGATGTACGTCGGCCACCGTTGGCAAGCCCACCTCGCCGAGGAGCTGGGCCATGGGCCTGGTCGGATTCTCCTTCAGGTGGGCTTCGAAGATGCGCGCCAACAGTGCCAGGGTCACGTCGCTCGACGCTGCCGACGCGGAAAAGCGGGCGTGCTGCTCGTCGAGGATGGCCGGATCTTCCAGACATTGCAGCTCGAACTTCATCTTCTGTGCGGCGAAACTGCCGTCGCTGCCGCAGCCGCGATGAAAGAACGGCAGCGCCTCCTGCGCGAAGGACGCCAGTTGAAACAGTCGACTCGTCACCGGGTATTGCCGTCGACGAACACCGCGGTAAAGGCTGCCGCGGACCACGTCGAAGAGACCCAGCCACGGGTCCCGCGTCGACGCTGGCACCGTCATGGCCATGTCCGGCCGCGGCAAGATGTCAGCCGAGACGTCGACGATGTCGCAGGCGTCTTCGTGCAGCAAAAGCTGCCGCGCAGCTTCGGGGCAAGACGTGGCCGTGCTGAGCTCGAAACGCGAGCCAATCTTGGCCAGGCTTCTCGGGTACAGCGCGCACAGGTTGGGCAGCACCTCCGCCCCGTGGTCGCGATGGATGCGACAAAGCTGGTCCTCGGTCAGAAACGTACAAGTTTTGCCCTCTTGGAGCACCAAAAGGGCGTAGCTCTGCTTGTCGCGCGCTCCTGGCGGACGTGGCTGAAAGCTGGCCGCGAAGTCGGCCTTGCCTTCCGGGGTCGCGGCCAGCGTCTTTTGCAGACGGAAATAGTGCCGCTCGTCGACAAAAATCTCCCAACCGCGACAACACGTGTCCTCGCAGCGACTGCCGATGCACTCGAACCGCGTGACGTAGCGGAGCCCTTGGACTTTCTTGGTGCTCGTAGCAGTCACGTCGGGATAATCGCATGTTGGCGGGGTAGGAGAGCCTCAAGATGGTAAGATAGTGGGCCCATGCGCATCCGTATTGCCCAGCGCGTGCCCAACACCCAAGCCGAAGGTCCTGGTCGACGCTATGCGTTGTGGGTGCAAGGGTGCCCGATCCGTTGTGTCGGCTGCTGCAACCCCGAGATGTTCGGGGCAGCGGGTGGACACGACGTGGAGGTGGCGGAGCTGTTGGCGGAGATCGCCAGCGTCGGGGGACTTCAAGGCCTGACGCTGCTCGGGGGCGAGCCGTTTGCGCAGGCGGCGGCGGTGGCGGAGCTGGCGGCCGGAGTGCGGGCCCTTGGCCTGTCGATCATGGTCTTCTCCGGCTACACGTTGGCAGAGCTGTCGTCCCAGGGCCCCGATGCAGCGCGCCTCTTGTCGCTGTGTGACCTCCTCGTCGACGGGAAATATGACGCCGAGCAGCCCGAAACCGGGCGGCGCTGGATCGGCTCGCGCAACCAGATCATGCATTTTTTGACGGCCCGGTATGCGCCGACCGAGCCCCAGTTCCGTAGTGGTAACACCGTCGAGATTCGCCTCGGTCGGGGTGCCCTCACCGTCAACGGCTGGCCGGCCGTCGCCGACGCACTGCGGCCCCGGCGATGAGCATGGAGCTCGAGCCACCGACGGTGCACGCGGCAGAAGGAGCGCTGTTGCACACGGCGCGCGCGGTCGTCGCCCAGCTCGGATCGGTGCGCTCGTCGCCCATCTCGCCTGGGCTGGCCGCGCCAAAACAGATCGGTCCTACCGCGGCACGTCTGTTGCAGGAGACGTTGTCGCGCGGCGCGATCCTGGCGCTCGCGCGTGGGGGTGGCTGGCGTCGTGGCGAGTGGCTCGACGGGCGCGGCGGCGTCAAGACCGGCCGACTGTGGGAGCGTCACGCGCCACCCGCGCTGACGTTCAGCGCAGCGACGGTGGACACCCTCAACTGGCTGGTCGGCTCGGGGGCCGAAGCACGGCCCAAGCTGGTCTCTCGTGGCAAGGCACCGCTGGAACGCGGTGACGAGCTGGTGCTGGCGCTGGCCGGAGATCTCGTCGCTGGGACACCGCTCGGCGAGCAGTTCTTCAGCCAGGGCCTGGTGCGCCGCAGCGGTCTTGCCTGGCTGATGCATCCGCTCAGTCTGGCGCTCAGCGACGGCAGCGCCTGCCAGCCGGCGGTGCTGGCCAGCTGGACAGAGCCCGATGCAGCACCGATCATCGAAGCGTTGACGCCGACGCTGGCGGTGCGACATCAGACGCTGTTTCTGGCCGGGCCACGTTTTGGCGAGCCGGCGGTGGTGGTCTCCATCGGCGAGACCACACGGAACATCCTCGAGGCCCTCAGCGCGTCGCCGACCCGGCCCGATCTGGCGAGCTACTTCGTCGATGCCGGCGTCGCGACCCTGGACCGCCTCGCCGTCGATGCCGAGCTCACGCCACCGCTGTCGCCGCGGGCGTCGCTCGGCGAACGTTCGCGCGCGTTCGAGGCTGCCGGCTCCTGGTTGCGCGTGCTGTTGCGCCTGCGCAGCCGGCTCGATGCGGCCCGAGGTACGTCCTACATCGACGATGACTATGTCGTCTCACAGTTCCTTCTCCGTCGCTGGGA
>Ga0123336_10001036_pt1 | contig 26207 bp, 28 predicted proteins | sample SSSSmetaG_FD_96466 | JGI IMG/M metagenome (GOLD analysis project Ga0123336, IMG submission 96466) | Glacier valley bacterial and archeal communities from Borup Fiord, Nunavut, Canada, to study Microbial Dark Matter (Phase II) - ​SSSS metaG | ecosystem: Environmental > Aquatic > Freshwater > Ice...
TCGCTGTGCAAACCCGTGTCCCCGTATTGATGACCGTGGGCGCACAGTCTCGGCATCGATGGGGCAGGCCGTTAACGGACCAGTCCGATCGGCGACCGCAAAGTCCGATCACTGACCAATCAGTCCAGTCCCATGCGTGCGGCGTCGCAACAACCGCCGCAGGGAACGCTCAGGTCGGGGAAGGATCCGCCGAACCCGGCTTGAGGCCCGCCCACCGCTTCACGGCCACCGCGTGGTCGAGTTCGAGCAGGTCCAGCACGCGCGCGACGGTGTGATCGACGAGGTCGTCGAGGGTCTCGGGCCGGGTGTAGAACGCCGGGACCGGCGGTGCGACGATCGCGCCCATCTCGGTCACCGCCACCATGTTGCGCAGGTGCGCGAGGTTGAGCGGCGTCTCGCGGGCGAGCAGGATCAGCCGCCGGCGTTCCTTGAGCACGACGTCGGCCGCACGGCTGACGAGGTTGTCGGCGAGGCCGTGCGCGATGCTGGCCAGCGTCTTCATCGAGCACGGCGCGACGACCATGCCGAGCGTGGCGAACGACCCGCTCGCGACCGTGGCACCGATATCGCGCGAGCTGTGCACGACGTCGGCCAGCGCCTCGATGTCGGCGCGGCTCATGTCGAGTTCCTGTTGGGCGGTGAGGCCGCCGGCCGACGACAGCACCAGGTGCGACTCGCATCCGCCGATCGCGCGCAGCGCCTGCAGGATGCGGACGCCGTAGATCGCGCCGCTCGCGCCGGTGATCGCGACGATGATGCGTTGCGGCTTGGGGGTGTTCAAGAAGGCTCCGGTTGCAATGCGATTTCAAACGCTGAAGAACGACAAAGGGAGCAAACGACTGCTCTCTCCCCCTTTGGGGGAGGGGACGCGGGGTCCCTCACCATCACACCTGCACCGTCTCCATCCGCGCCGCTTCGTCCTTCGGCGGCTCGAACAGGTTGACGACGCGACGATAGTCGCTCGGCGTGATCCCCAGATGCTGGCGGAAGAACCGCGAGAAATGCCCCGGCGCCGAGAACCCCAGCTCGTGCGCGACCTCGCCGACCGGCTCCCCGCCCTGCGTGAGCCGCTGCACCGCGGCCTCGAAGCGCAGCACGTTCGCGTAGACCATCGGCGTGACGTGCGTGTCGCGCTGGAACAGCGTGAAGAAGTGCGCCCGCGACAGGCCGGCGCGCGTCGCGAGCGCATCGACGTCGCGGTCACGCGCGATGTCCTGCTTCATCAGCACGATCGACTGGCGCACGCGCGGGTCCATCGCGATCGGCGGCTTGCTGCGCAGCAGGCTCGCGAGATCGCGCCAGCCCGAATAGGTCTCGACGACATCGGTGATCAGGTTGAACAGCAAGGTCTCGAGACGGCCCGCCGAGATCTCGTCGCCCCACCACAACTCGAGCACGAACTCCTCGGCGTGCTTGCGCGTGGCCGCGGAGATGCGCACGCACGGCTGCGGGAAGAAGCGCGGATGCCCCGACATGGCCAGCGAACGCTGCAGGTCGGCGAGCCAGCCGGGCTCGATGTACAGCGCGAGGATCAGCGTGCGCTCGTCGGGCGCGACCTCGTGCTCGTACGCGTGATGCTCCCAGGCGTTGACCAGCACCGCGCTGTCGTCGGTCAGCGGCGCCCGCTCGCCGCGCACCGTGAACGCGCTGTCGGCCCCGCCGGCCTTGATCAGGATGTGGCAGTGATGATGGGCATGGCCGACCAGCGGCGCGTCCATGTCGAGCAGCGCGACGCGGCCGAAACGACCCTGGAAGATCTTGACTGCCGATGACACGATGCGCAGGAGGGGACTGGGACCCGGAGGCGGGACGATAAGATACACCGCGCATCAGATCGGAAAGTAGCCGGGTAAACCAGCGCGCCGCTGGCCCGATTCGTGCAGCGACTGTCCGTTCCTCCTGACCACCCGCCCCTTGCCGATGACCCGCACGACCCCTGCCCGAGACGATGACGGACGCCCCTGCGTCGCGCAGCCGCGTCGCCATCGGTCCGACCGAGCCTTCGGGCGTGAGGGCCGCATGCACGTCGTCGCCGATCACGTCGCCCGCCGTGCGTGCGGATGGAACCGGCCGGCATGACCACGACGGTGTCCCCGCTGCTCGAAGTGCGCGAGCTGCGCACCATGTTCGCCACCGACGATGGGGCGTTCGCAGCCGTCGACGGCATTGCCTTCTCGGTCGATGCAGGCCGCACGCTCGCCATCGTCGGCGAGTCGGGCTGCGGCAAGAGCGTGACCGCGCTGTCGATCATGGGACTCGTGCCCACCCCGCCCGGACGCATCGCCGGCGGCTCGATCCGCTTCGAGGGCAACGAGCTGGTCGATGCGCCCGAGCGCACGCTGCAGGACCTGCGCGGCAACGGCATCGCGATGATCTTCCAGGAACCGATGTCGTCGCTCAACCCCGCGTTCACGATCGGCGAGCAGATCGTCGAAGCCCTGCTGCGGCATCGCGCGATCGGTCGCGCCGAAGCCGCGGAACGCGCGATCGCGATGCTGCGCAAGGTGCGCATGCCGGCGCCCGAGCAGCGCTTCCACGAGTATCCGCACAAGCTGTCGGGCGGCATGCGCCAGCGCGCGATGATCGCGATGGCGCTCGCGTGCGAGCCGCGCCTCCTGATCGCCGACGAGCCGACCACGGCGCTCGACGTGACGATCCAGGCGCAGATCCTGGCGCTGATGCGCACGCTGCAGGACGAGACCGGCACCGCGATCATCCTCATCACGCACGACCTCGGCGTCGTCGCGGAAGTCGCCGACGACGTGCTGGTGATGTACCTCGGCCGCGTCGTCGAGCGTGCGCCGGTCAGGGTCCTGTTCGAGACGCCGCAGCACCCGTACACGATCGGCCTGCTCGGCTCGATCCCGCGGATGGACGTGCGGCGCGAGCGGCTCGCGGCGATCGAGGGGCAGGTGCCCGATCCGCTGCATCGACCGACCGGCTGCTCGTTCTCGAACCGCTGTCCGTTCGCCGACGCGCAGTGCCGAAGCGCGGAACCGGCGCTGCGCGAGATCGGCGCGGGTCATCTGTCCGCGTGCTGGAAGGCGCCGCTCGATCCGTCGGTGCTGATACCGACACGCGACGAGATCGCCGCATGACGCCGCTGCTGCAGGTCGAAGGACTCGGCAAGCACTTTCCGGTACGCCGTGGCGTGCTGGGTCGCGTGCGCGGCGCGGTGCGTGCGGTCGACGGCATCGATCTCACGATCACCGCCGGCGAGACGCTCGGCGTCGTCGGCGAATCGGGCTGCGGCAAGTCGACGCTCGGGCGCCTCGTGCTGCGGCTGATCGAGCCGACCGCGGGCCGCGTGCTCTTCGAAGGCCGTGACCTCGGCACGCTCGACGCCGCCGCGTTGCGTTCTCAGCGCAGCGCGATGCAGATCATCTTCCAGGACCCGTACGCGTCGCTGAACCCGCGCATGACGGTGAGCCAGACGCTGACCGAGCCGCTGATGCTGCACGGCCTGCACGCGGGGCGTCATCGCGAGCGTGTCGCCGAGCTGCTGAAGACGGTCGGCCTCGGACCGCAGCATGCGCAGCGCTACCCGCACGAATTTTCCGGTGGTCAGAGGCAACGCATCGGCATCGCGCGCGCGCTCGCGGTCGAGCCGAAGCTGATCGTCTGCGACGAGGCGGTGTCGGCGCTCGACGTCTCGGTGCAGGCGCAGGTCGTGAACCTACTACAGGATCTGCAGCAACGCTTCGGCATCGCGTACCTGTTCATCGCGCACGACCTCGCGGTGGTCAAGCACATCGCGACGCGCATCGCGGTGATGTACCTCGGCCGCGTCGTCGAAATGGCGAGCAAGGACGCGTTGTTCGCAGAGCCGCGGCACCCGTACACGCAGGCGCTGCTGTCGGCGATTCCATTGCCCGACCCGACCGCCAACCGCGAGCGGGTCGTGCTCGCGGGCGACGTGCCCAGTCCGATGAATCCGCCGACCGGCTGCCATTTCCACACGCGCTGTCCGCACGCCCGCGAACGCTGTTCCCAGGAATCGCCGTCGCTCGATACGACCGGTGGACACGCGGTCGCCTGCCACTTCTGGCGCGAGATCGCCGTGCCATCGGGAATCATCCGGGACGTCGTGCGTTCGCCGGGACAGGTACGGCTGGAACGGTTGCAGGCGGCCTTCGTGCAGACCACGACTTCCGCCTAGTCGATCGCAGCGACGACGTGATCCCTTCACCATCCCTCTCCCCGGAGTTTCCACCATGACATTCGCCCGCTTCTTCCGGCTGCTGCTGCCCTGCCTGTTGCTGCCTGCCGTGCTCCACGCGCAGACGCTGCGCATCGGCCTGGCCGAGGATCCCGACGTGCTCGATCCGTCGCTCGCCCGCAGCTTCGTCGGGCGCATCGTGTTCGCGTCGCTGTGCGACAAGCTGTTCGACATCGACGAGAAGCTCGCGATCGTCCCGCAGCTCGCGACGTCGTACGAGTGGGCGGCCGACGGCAAGTCGCTGACGATCAAGCTGCGCTCCGACGTGGTCTTCCACGACGGCGAGAAGTTCGACGGCGCCGCGGTCAAGTACAACATCGAGCGCCACAAGAACCTGCCCGGCTCCAATCGCCGCGGTGAGCTCGCTCCGGTTTCCGGTGTCGACGTGATCGACGCGACGACGGTGCGCTTCAACCTGTCGTCGCCGTTCTCGCCGCTGCTCGCGCAGCTCGCCGACCGCGCCGGCATGATGGTCTCGCCGAAGGCGGCGCAGGCCGAGGGTGACAAGTTCGGCACGAAGCCGGTGTGCTCGGGACCGTTCCGCTTCATCGAGCGCGTCGCGCAGGACCGCATGGTGTTCGAGCGCTTCGCGCAGTACTGGAACAAGGACGCGATCCATTTCGACAAGGTGATCTACACGCCGATCGTCGACGCGACCGTGCGCCTCGCGAACCTGAAAGCGGGCCAGCTCGACTTCATCGAGCGGGTCGCGGCCAGCGACGTCGGCAAGCTCGAGGCCGAGAAGAAGTTCAAGGTCGCGCACATCACCGAGATCGGCTACCAGGGCATCACGATCAACCTCGCCAAGAGCGAGCTGGCGCAGAAGAACCCCCTCGGTCGCGACGCCCGCGTCCGCGAGGCCTTCGAACTGGCGCTCGACCGGCAGGGCCTGGTGCAGGTCGTGATGGACAACGAGGCGACGGTGGGCAACCAGTGGGTCTCGCCGACCAATCCCTATTACGTGAAAGGCATTCCGGTCCCGAAGCGCGACATCGCGCGGGCCAAGGCGTTGCTGAAGGAAGCGGGCGTACCGAATCCGAGCTTCACACTGGTCACGCCCACCACATCGGAGGCGCAGCGTCTCGCGCTGGTAGTGCAGGCGATGACACGCGAGGCCGGCTTCGACGTCAAGATCCAGTCCACCGAATTCGCGACCTCGCTCAACATGGCCGACCAGGGGCAGTACGAGGCCTATGTGCTGGCCTGGAGCGGACGCGCGGATCCGGACGGCAACCTGTTCAGCTTCTACGGCTGCAAGCAGCCGCTCAACTATCCGGGCTACTGCAGCCTCGAGACCGACGCGCTGCTCGCGCAGTCGCGCTCGGCGCGCGATCCGGTCGAACGCAAGAAGATATTCGAGCAGATCGCCGCGCGCGTGCTGAAGGAGCGCGGCATCGTGTACCTCTATCACCGCAACTGGCTGTGGGCCTACAACCCGAAATTGACGGGCGTGCGCAGCCTGCCCGACGGGCTGCTGCGCGTGAGCGGCCTGCGCTTCGCGTCCTGATCGGATCGTCGACCCCGCCATGTTCGACTATCTCGCCAAGCGCCTCGCGACGATCGTCCCGACACTGATCTTCGTGTCGATGCTGATCTTCGGCCTCCAGCAGCTGCTCCCCGGCGACCCCGCACACGTGCTGGCCGGCGAGGAGCAGGACCCCACCGTCATCGCGTACCTGCGCACCAAGCTGCATCTCGACGAGCCGCTGCCGGTCCGCTACGGCTACTGGGTCGGCGGCGTGCTGAAGGGTGATCTCGGCGAATCGATTCGTTCGCAGCAACCGGTCCTCGCGCTGGTCGAGGAGAAATTGCCCGTCACGCTCGAGCTCGCGGTGATGGCGATGATCATCGCGCTCGTCATCGGCATCCCTGCCGGAGTCGTCTCCTCGGTCGGCCGTGGAAGATGGTGGGACTACGCAGCCAACGGTTTCGCACTGTGGGGACTGTCGACGCCGAACTTCTGGCTCGGGATCCTGATGATCCTGCTGTTCTCGGTCGAGCTCGGCTGGCTGCCGGCGTCGGGCTACGTCAGTCCATTCGAGGACCTGCGCGCCAATCTCGCCGCGATGATCATGCCGGCCTTCGTGCTCGGCAACGCGATCGCCGCCGTGCTGATGCGGCACACGCGCAGCGCGATGCTGCAGGTGCTGTCGGCCGACTACGTGCGCACCGCGCGGGCCAAGGGGCTGAGCGTGCCGGTGGTGGTGATCAAGCACGCGCTGCGCAATGCGCTGACGCCGATCATCACGCTCGGCGCACTCGAGTTCGGCACGCTGCTGTCGGGCGCGGTGCTGACCGAGCAGGTGTTCACGATCCCCGGCTTCGGCAAGCTGATCGTCGACTCGGTGTTCAACCGCGACTACTCCGTGGTGCAGGGCGTGGTGCTGGTGACGGCCACGACCTACATCCTGCTCAACCTGTTCGCGGACCTGGCGTCGTTCGTCGTCAATCCGCGGCTGAGGAAATAGATGGCCGCCGTACTCGAAGCCGTTCCCCCGAAGGCGCCGTTGCAGGCGGGTCCTTGGCGTCGAGCGGGGCGTCGACTGAAGCGGCGCCGCGGCGCGATCGCGGGTCTCGTCGTCGTGCTGCTGTTCATCGCCATCGCGGTCTTCGCCCCCTGGCTCGCGCCTTACGATCCGATCGAGACGAGCTGGAGCGCGATCCGCAAGGCGCCCGACGCCGCGCACTGGTTCGGCACCGACGACATCGGCCGCGACGTCCTGTCGCGCGTACTCTGGGGCACCCGCGCGTCGCTGCTCGCGGGCGTCGTGTCGGTGTCGATCTCGCTGCTGCTCGGCATCCCGATCGGGCTGGCCGCCGGTTTCCTCGGCGGCTTCGTCGACGGGCTGATCTCACGCATCGTCGACGCGTTCCTCGCCTGTCCGTTCCTGATCCTCGCGATCGCGCTGGCCGCCTTCCTCGGGCCGAGCCTGACCAACGCGATGATCGCGATCGGCGTGTCGGCCACGCCGATCTTCGTGCGGCTCACGCGCGCGCAGGTGATCGACATCAAGGTCGAGGACTACATCGAGGCCGCCCGCGCGGTCGGCAACTCGCCGTGGCGCGTCGCGTTCAGGCACGTACTGCCGAACATCGCGGCGCCGCTGATCGTGCAGTCGACGCTGGCGATCGCCGCGGCGGTGATCGCCGAGGCCAGCCTGTCGTTCCTCGGCCTCGGCCAGCAGCCGCCGTCGCCGAGCTGGGGCAGCATGCTCAACACCGCGAAGGACTTCATCGACAGCGCGCCGTGGATGGCGATCTGGCCGGGGCTGTCGATCTTCCTGCTGGTGCTGTCGTTCAACCTGCTGGGGGATGGATTACGCGATGCGCTGGATCCGCGGCAGCGATGACGATCGAAGCGCTAGGCGGTGACCTCGACATACTCGACGCGGCTGGAAGGCGGCGGAACGGCGAGCCCTTCTTCTCGCAGACCTTCGACATGAAACGCGATCGCCCCGCGAATTTCGCTCTCGACTTCGGACACAGTCGCGCCCGTCGCCACGCATCCAGGAAGATCCGGAACATATGCCGAGAAATTGCCTTCAGCCTGTTCGATGACGACTGCGTAACGCATGCGACCTCCCTACGGAAGACTGGCCTGCCTGAAGATGCTCTTGATCGTGCCCGCCGCGAGATCGTCGCTCGGCTTGCCGGGCACCGTGACGCAGCCCGGTTTGCAAGGATGCTTCAACTGACGATGGCTCCCCCGCGTGCGAACGATATGCCACCCGTCGGCATGGAGGACACGCAGGACTTCGGCGACCTTCACGGCAGGATATCAGCGCGGGCGAAGAGAAAGAATGTTCGTGCTCGGACGGCATCGTCGCTGCCGCCCGCATCCCGCGCATCGACCGATCCGAGGATCAGATGACCCCGCTCTTCCACATGATCTCCGGCGCGCCCGACCCCGTCGCGCCGTTCAGCCACGCCGTCGAGTCCGACGGGTGGGTCTTCGTCACCGGGCAGATGCCGTTCCCGGTGACCGCGACCGAGACCTCGATCACGCTCCCCTATCCCGACGGCATCGAGGCGCAGACGCATCAGGTGATGAAGAACCTCGCGATCGTCCTGCAAGGCTGCGGGCTCGACCTGTCGCACGTCCTGTCGGTCCGCGTCTTCCTGCTGCACTTCGACGACGACTACGACGCGATGAACGCGATCTACGCGAGCTACTTCCCGCCGGGTCGACGTCCCGCGCGAACCTGCGTCGGCGTGAGCGGCCTCGCGAAGGGCGCCCGGATCGAGATCGACCTGGTGGCGCGGAGACCTGCATGAGCGACGGCGTTGCGCACCCTCCCCCTCTGGGGGACTTCGCATGGCCGAGCCCTGCCTACCTGTTCGGCATGCTGCTGTTCAGCCTGCTGGGCTTCGCGGCGTTCCGCTACGGGCGCAGGAACGACCGCTACCCGACGATGGGCATCGGCGTGGCATTGATGCTCTTCCCCTACGTGGTCTCGCGCACCTGGTTGCTCTATGTCGTGGGCTTCGCGCTGTGCGCCGGCATCTGGTGGGACCACCGCAACTGACCGAGGGCGACCGATGAAGCACGACCATACGATCCACAAGCACCAGCACCACGTCGGCTGGGACCGTGCGTTCGCGCCGGTGCTCACCGTCGCGCCCGGAGCGAGTGTGGAGTTCGAGGTCTTCGAGGCGTCTGGCGGCCAGTTGTCGCCGGCTTCGACCGTCGACGACGTCGGCCGCATGGACTTCGGGAAGATCAATCCGGTGACCGGCCCGGTATTCGTCGATGGCGCGGAGCCGGGCGACGTGCTGAAGGTCACGCTGCTGTCGTTCGCGCCGTCGGGCTGGGGATGGACGGCCAACATCCCCGGCTTCGGACTGCTGGCGGAAGAGTTCCGCGACCCGCACCTGGATCTGTGGCAGTACGACGCGATCACGCTGGCCCCGGCGATGTTCGGCGCGTGGGGCAAGGTCCCGCTCAAGCCCTTCACCGGCACGATCGGCGTCGCGCCCGCGCAGCCGGGCCTGCACAGCATCGTCCCGCCGCGCCGCGTCGGCGGCAACATGGACGTGCGCGACCTCGCAGCCGGCACCGAGCTCTACCTGCCGGTCGAGGTCGCGGGTGCGCTGTTCTCGGTGGGCGACACGCACGCCGCGCAGGGCGACGGCGAGATCTGCGGCACGGCCATCGAGAGCCCGATGAGCGTCGCGTTGCAGTTCGACCTGATCAAGCAGCAGCCGCTCGCCTTCCCGCGCTTCACGACGCCGGGGCCGGTGACGCGCCACCTCGACGCGAAAGGGTACGAGGTGACGACCGGCATCGGTCCCGACCTGATGGAGGCCGCGCGCGCCGCGGTCCGCGGCATGATCGACCTGCTGACGCGCCGCCACGGCATGCCGGCGGTCGACGCCTACCTGCTGTGCAGCGTGTGCGGCGACCTGCGCATCAGCGAGATCGTCGACCAGCCGAACTGGACGGTGTCGTTCTACTTCCCGCGCGTGGTGTTCGACTGAATCGTCAGCGCAGCGAGCGGGCGAACAGCGCGAACAGTTCCTTCCACGCCCGTTCGGCTGCGGCCTCGTCGTAGATCGGGAAGTCCGGCATCGTCCAGCCGTGCTTCGCGCCGGGGTAGATCTCGCAGCGGTGCAGGACGTCGGCGGCGGTCAGCGCGCGTTCGAGTATCTCCGCCATTTCGGGCGGATAGCTGTCGTCCTGGTCCGCACCGGCGACATAGACCTCGGCGGCGATCGTCGGCGCGCGCAGGTGCGGGCTCATCGGCGAATCGGTCGCGAGCCCGCCGCCGTGGAAGCTCGCCGCGGCCGCGATGTGGTCGGGATACGCACCGGCCGCCGACAGCGCCATGCCGCCACCCATGCAGTAGCCGGTGGTGCCGACCTTGTTGGGCACGACATCGCCGCGTCCGTCGAGATAGGCGAGGAAGGCCTCGGTGTCCTCGGTGGCGCGGCGGTTGTCGGTCGACGCCATCATCGGCCCGACGATCTCGCGAAAGCCGCTGGCGAAGACGTCCTTCGGTACCAGCGGCTCGTACGCACCGAGGCGGTAGAAGAGGTCGGGCAGCAGCACGACGTAGCCGCCGGCGGCGAGTCGGGCCGCCATGTCGACCAGCGTCGGGCGGATCGCCAGGCCGTCCATGTAGAAGATCGCGGCCGGCCAGGGACCGGCGCCGTCGGGCGTGAAGACATGGGTCGGGCAGGAGCCGTCCCGGGTGTGCAGCGAGATCTGTTCGTGATGCAAGGGTTCTCCTTCGGCAGTTCGGTGCGAGGGCGACGTGACGCGTCGTTGCGACGGGGCTCACGGAATGTACGCGCCGTCGACGCATCGCGGACGACGGCTCCCGTTCGCGCGCCGATTGCGGCAGACTGTGCGTCGCTGCAATTCCTCACTCAACGATCGCGAGCCAGACCATGAAAGCACAGGACGCCAAGAAGGCCGAAAAGAAGAAGCCGGTGAAGACCGTCAAGGAAAAGAAGGAAGCCAAGAAGGTCAAGAAGGCGGAGAAGGGTCGGCAGTGAGCGCGAAGCGCGACCAGTCGCCGCGACGGACCGATTCACCGATCAGGGTTCGATAGCGACCGACCCGTTCCCAATGCTCGTGCTGGTCCTTTTCGTCCCGTGAGCCGCGTCGCCAGGCGGTTTCGAGTCCGTCGTCGCACAGGCCGTCCTGGATGCAAAGGGTGCGCCTCCAGCGGTGGGAGGGCCCGCAATCGATGCCCCGGTCGCACGCACCCAGCATGAAGGCCGTGTAGAGCGCGCGGCCTTCGTCCTGGCTCAGGCGCTTCCCGTCGATCAACATCCGGTAGCCCACGCCCGCCAGTTGTTGCGCCATGACCCACACCATGCCCGGGTCTCCGGACTGCGCGAAGAACGCGAAGGCCTTCTGCAATTCCGCGTCGTCGAAGGCGGAGTACCAATGGCCGCGGTCTCCACGGAACGGCGCGAACAATCGGTCACCCGCGCGCCTTCCATCCTCGACATCGCTGCGCTGCATCGCGATCGTGGTCATGGATACCGTGACGTTGCGGCAACGCTCGAGCTCGCTCTTCGTTGCCTCGACGCGACGCACGTCCGGATCGCTCAAGGCCGCGGTCGCCACTCGCCGGGCAATGCCGGCGTCGTCGTTGCATTCCCAACGCGCGAGGTAGGCGTAGAAGTACGAGCCTTCGGCGGGCAGCGCGGCGCGTTGCAAGATGAACTCGCTCAGGTCCTTCGACGCGGCGTAGCGGTCTGCGTACGGACTGTTCAACGTGCCGGAAGAGCGCGGAGCAGGCTCTTCCGCCGCCGCCGATACACCACAACACAGAAGCGAGACCAGCGCGAACATTCTTCGATGCATCGTTCGACTCCTTTGCAGACGAACACGAATGGATCAGTCGCGTGCTCAAGCCCCCACGTAGAACCGCGACGTCGACCGCGGCCAAGTGCTCCACAGGATCAGCGCCAGCAGCGCCGCCTGCAGCGGGAGCCGCATCAGCAGCGCCCAGTACGGCACGTCCCACGCGTCGGCGGTCTGCAGCATCCAGACGTGCACCGGCGTGACCGCGATCGTCACGGCGAACAGCAGCCACCCGGCCGCACGACGCGTCGACGGGAACAGCAGGCCGATCGCACCGATCAGTTCCACGACGCCGCTCACCAGCACCGCGGCGCGATGCCACGGAATATACGGCGGCACGATGCGCATCTCCAGGTCGGTCAGCGCGAAGTGCGCGATGCCGCCGATCAGGAACCAGAGGAACACGATCGCCAGCCCGGCGCTGCGGGCGCGGCTGTAACGGATGCCGGAGGATTTCGGGGCCTGGCGCATGCGGGGTCCGTTCACGAGCGAAGACGGCGGCGGGGTCGTGCGACTGGCGAACCATCGCACAGCCCCGCGCACCTTCCATTGATACGCGTCTCCCGCACCCGCGGATGTCGGACGGCGCCCGTTCGGCCGGTCCGTGCGTCTGCCGCTCGCGGGCGCGTCAGTCCGGTGCGCTGGCCGCGTCCAGCGTGGCGATCGCCTCCGTATCGAGGTTGAGCGTCGCCGCGGCGAGCAGTTCCTTCAGCTGCGCGACCGACGTCGCGCTGGCGATCGGCGCCGTGATCGCGGGTCGCGCGATCAGCCACGCGATCGCGACCGTGGCCGACGAAACTTCGTAGCGGCGACCGACCTCGTCGAGCGCCTTCACGATGCCGAGGCCCTTCGGCGTGAGGTACTTCTTCGCGCTGCCGCCCCGCGCCTTGCTCTTGTCCAGATCGGCCTCGCTGCGGTACTTGCCCGACAGGAAGCCGCTGGCCAGCCCGTAATAGTTGATGACCCCCACGCCACGCTGCAGGCACACCGCCTCGAGATCGGTCTCGAACCGCGCCCGCTCGACGAGGTTGTAGTGCGGCTGCAGGCTCTCGTAGCGCGGCAGGCCGTCGCGCTCGCTGACGTCGAGCGCCGCCGAGAGGCGGTCGGCCGAGTGGTTCGATGCGCCGATCGCGCGCACCTTGCCGGCCTCGATCAACTTCGCATAGGCCTCGAGCGTCTCCTCGAACGAGGTTTCCGCGTCGTCCGTGTGCGACTGGTAGAGGTCGACGTGGTCGGTCTGCAGCCGCTTGAGCGACGCGTCGATCGACTTCGCGATGTGCTGGCGCGACAGCCCCTGGTTGCCGTTGCCCATGTCCATGCCGACCTTGGTCGCGATGACGACCGAGTGGCGCTTGCCGCCCTTCCTGAGCCATTTGCCGATCACCGTCTCGGACTCGCCGCCCGAGTGGCCCGGGACCCAGCGCGAATAGACGTCGGCGGTGTCGACGAGATTGAAGCCGGCGTCGACGAACGCGTCGAGCAGCGAGAACGAAGTCGCCTCGTCGGCGGACCAGCCGAAGACGTTGCCGCCGAACGCGAGCGGGGCGACCTGCAGGCCGGAGCGGCCGAGGGGACGAAGATTCATGGATATTCCTGCTAGGGAGAAGCGGGGGACGGCGCGGAACTCGGTCGGAGCGAGCGATCGTGCGCGAGTTCCGACCCGCCGCAGTGTGCGTCAGCGCGTCGTCGGATCGACGACGCCGTCGTGCTCGAACAGTTCGATGCGCCCGCCCGTGTCGGGATGGGTGCTGAGGTATTCCGGGATGCGCAGCCGCGCGGCCTTGCCGGCCGACGAGGTCCCGTCGTCCTTCAGCACCTCATCGGCCGGCCGTCGACGCAGCGGCGGCTGCCACGTCTCGAGCCGGCGGAACAGGTCGGCGGCCGGCTTCGTCGAGACGCCGTTGGCGCGCATCGTCCGCAGCGCGTAGAGGTCGGCCTCGTGCTCGGCGTCGCGCGAGTAGGTCAGCGTGCCGATGCCGCCCGCCGCGACCGCGACGGTGCTCGACACATCGCCGAAGTACCACGCGGCGAGCGCCGACGTGATCGTGCTGCGCACCAGCTGCCGCAGTGCATCGCGATGTGCCTCGTGCCCGACCTCGTGCGCGAGGACGGTGGCCAGCGCGTCGTCGTCGCCGCGGGCGAGCAGGACCAGCTCGTCGCTAACGACGATGGTGCCGCCCGGCAGCGCGAGCGCGTTCGGGCTGCCGAGCTTGCGGAACACGATCTGCACGTCCGGCGCGCCGGGCAGCGGCTTGAGCGTGCGGAAGCGGTCGAACACGCGGTTGCGCACCGGCTCCGGCAGCGCGGTCGGCCGGAAGAACCGGCGCTCGTCGAGCGTCTGCAGGATGCCGTCGCCCATCGCGTCGTTCCAGCGCTGCGGCGCGCGCTCGACGATCAGGTCGGACACCAGCGGAATGCCCCACTGCCAGATCGCGGCCATGACGGCGATGAAGGCCACCGTGACCGCCACCACGCGGCGCGTGTTCGACACGAGCCGGTCGGTCGCGGCCGGACGATGGCCCAGTTGCTCGAACAAGACCCTGGCCGCGTCGCGGTCGTCGAACTCGCACAGAGCGCCATCGGCGAAGACGATGCGCGCCGGGCCCCGGTCGGTGGCTGGCGAGAACGACAGCGCCGCCGGCTCGACGGTGCGGTCGAGGTCCTCGCCGACGACGTGCAGCGCCGCGCCGACCGCCTCGGCCGAGACCGGCCAGGGCCGGCTGGTGGCGCCGTCGAAGTAGCGGCAGGCGATCAACTTATGGCGCCGCTCGAGGAAAGGTCGTCACAGCGCGATGTCCAGCCCGAAGAGGTCGGCGGATTCCTCGCCCACCGCGCCGACCTTCGCATCGCCGGCGCCCGCGACCAGCGCGTCGGGGTCGCCGGTCCACGCCAGTTCGCCGATGCGGTAGCGCATCGAGCGCACGACCGCGAACGGCCAGAAGAAGCCGAGCGTGACCAGCGTGAAGAACAGGTTCACGAACTGGATGCGCCACAACGTGCTGCGGCCGACCTGACTCTCGAAGCGCGCCTCGCCGAGCGTGCTGTGGTTCCACACGAAGTTCTGGATCATCGCGGTCGGCTGCGATCCCGCGCTCAGCAGCACGAGATAACCGATCGCGACGCCGACCCCGGGAAGGACGAAGCCGGCCACCGAGCCGGGCTTGGGCCGCACGCCAAAATACAGGGCGGCCGCGACGGCCCCGCCCGCGGCGGTGGCGATCAGGAGGAAGCCGAACATCAGCAGCCCGATCTTCACGGCGATCCAGTACGCGCTGCGCGCGCGCCCGTCGAAGCGGAACGGCGTGCTGCCCAGCCGGGCGTTGCGATGCTGGTAGGCCCGCAGGCGAAAGTAGAACCACGGCGCCAGGACCAGCACGAGCAGCACCGAGATGCCGTAGGACGCCGGCAGTTTCTGGACCGCGAGGTGGTCGATACGTTGCGCATAGAACAGTGACGCGGCGGGAGCCACGACCATGAGCATCAGCGGCACGAACGTCAGGTACGCGTCGCGCACCGACCCGTCGAAACCGAAGCGGATGCCGCGATAGCTCGAATTCGCCATGCGGAAGCGGAACGACTTCCACAGCAGCCACGGGAACAGCACGATCAGCACGACCACGACGCCGACCCACAGCGCGAACGAGACCTTGGCGGCCTGGCTGTAGGCGATCAGCAGCACGAGACCGATGACCCGGCCCTTCAGCAGCGCGATCGGGCGGCCGTGGAATTCGAACGGCGAGCCGTCGAACAGGGTGTTGCCGTAGAAGTAGCGCAGGCGCCGCACCTTGGCCCACGGCGAGTAGAAGCCGAGGGTGACGATGGACAAGAGCAGGTTGACGATCCAGATCCTGAAATAGGCGGGGCCGGTCGCGGTGAACACGAACGGACGACTGGCGGGGTCCTGCATGCGGTCTCCTGTGAAGCCGAGAATTCTAGGGTGGCCGCCTCGCTTTGAAACGAAGATCGCGCGGGAGCGTGGTTTTTCACACGCATCGATCCGCAGCACTTCGCCCCGCGTCGAGGGCAGCACCCCCGTCCATCGGCCGGACGGGCGACAACCGGAGTCCGACCGCCTCCGGTCAGCCCGGCTCCGCCTCGAGACCTTCGACGATCGCGACGATCTCGCGCCCGTACTGCTCGAGCTTCTTCTCGCCGACGCCGGACAGCTCGCCGAGCGCGGTGACCGTCGTGGGCCGCGCCCGCGCGATCTCCTTGAGCGTGCCGTCGTGGAAGATCACGTAGGCCGGCACGCCGTGCTCGCGCGACGTGGCGAGCCGCCACGAGCGCAGCGCGTCGAACAGCGCGCTGCCGCTCGCGTCGAGCCCGTCGGTGGGGTCGAGGTCCTTGCGTGTCCTGGCCTTCTTGCGCTTGGTGTCGCCGACGAAGCGTCGCAGGCGCACCGGCTCCTCGCCGCGCAGCACGGCGCGGCTTTTCTGCGTCAGGTGCAGCGTCCCGTAGGTCTCGTGGTCGACGTCGACGAGGCCGAACGCGATGCATTGCCGCACGATGGCGCGCCACTCGGCCTCGCTGCGGTCGGCGCCGATGCCGAACGTGGACAGCTGGTCGTGCTGCCACTGCGCGATCTTGTCGGCGCTCTTGGCGCCCTTGTCGGCACGCAGGATCGCGATGACGTGCAGCGCGCCGAAACTCTGGTTGCGTTCCTTCTTGAGCCGGTAGATGCACGACAAAAGTTGCTGGACCGCCACCGTCGCGTCGAAGGTCTCGGGCGGCACGAGGCAGTTGTCGCAGTTGCCGCACTGGGTCCCGATCGCATCGTCCTCGCCGAAGTACGCGAGCAGCCGCGCGCGACGGCAGCTCGCGGTCTCGCACAGGCCGAGCATCGCGTCGAGCTTGGCGCCGGACACGCGCTTGTACTGCTCGCTCGCGTCGCCCTCGTCGATCATGCGGCGCAGCTGCACCACGTCCTGGAGGCCGTAGGCCATCCACGCATCCGATGCCGCGCCGTCGCGGCCGGCGCGTCCGGTCTCCTGGTAGTAGCCCTCGATGCTCTTGGGCAGGTCGAGGTGGGCCACGAAGCGCACGTCGGGCTTGTCGATGCCCATGCCGAACGCGATCGTCGCGACCATCACGATGCCGTCCTCGCGCAGGAAGCGCGCCTGGTTCCTCGCCCGCGTGTCGCTGTCCATCCCCGCGTGGTACGGCAGCGCCTTGACGCGCTGCTCGACCAGGAACGCGGCTGTTTCGTCGACCTTGCGGCGCGACAGGCAGTAGACGATCCCGGCCTGGTCGCCATGGTCGGCGCGGATGAAGTCGATCAGCTGCTTCCTCGCGTCGATCTTCTCGACGATCTCGTAGCGGATGTTCGGCCGGTCGAAGCTCGACACGAAAGACCGCGCGTGGTCCAGCCCCAGACGCTCGACGATCTCGACGCGCGTCGCGGGATCGGCCGTGGCCGTCAGCGCGACCCGCGGCACGCCGGGGAAGCGCTTGCCGAGCAGCTCGAGCTGCATGTACTCGGGCCGGAAGTCGTGGCCCCACTGCGACACGCAGTGCGCCTCGTCGATCGCGAACAGCGACACCGGGGCCGACTGCAGCAGCTGCAGGCAGCGATCGGTCAGCAGCCGTTCCGGCGCGACGTAGAGCAGGTCGAGCGCACCGGTGCGGAAGTCGCGCTCGACCTCGGCCGCGCGCTGCGACGACAGCGTGGAGTTGAGGAAGGCCGCGCGCACGCCGCTCTCGCGCAGCGCCGAGACCTGGTCCTGCATCAGGGCGATCAGCGGCGACACGACGATGCCGCAGCCGAGGCCGCGCTGGCGGCGGACCAGCGCCGGGATCTGGTAGCACAGCGACTTGCCCGCGCCGGTGGGCATCAGGATCAGCGCGTCGCCGCCGTCGGCGACGTGCACGATCGCGTTGCCCTGGTGACCGCGGAACGACGTGTAGCCGAAGACGCGGTGCAGGACCTCGTGCGCCGCGGCGGAGGTGTCGGACGCTTCGATGACGGTTTGCATCATCGAAGCCTAGCGATCATTCACGGCGCGACACAACGCTCATTTGGTCCACGCAACCATGCCGGTGTAGGCCGTGATCAGGACCACGATGCCGAACGCGATGCGATACCAAGCGAACACGACGAAGGTGTGCGTGCTGATGTAGCGCAGCAGCCAGCGCACGCAGAAGAACGCGGAGATGAACGAGACGACCAGGCCGACGCCGAGCAGCGGAACGTCGGCCGCGACCAGGCTGTCGCGCTCCTTCCACAGCGAGTAGCCGGTGGCTGCGAACAGCGTCGGGATCGCGAGGAAGAACGAGAACTCGGTCGCAGCTTTGCGCGACAGCCCGAACAGCATGCCGCCGATGATCGTCGCCCCCGAGCGCGACGTGCCGGGAATGATGCCGAACATCTGCGCGAAGCCGACCTTGAGCGCATCGAGCCAGGTCATGTCGTCGATCGAATCGATCCGCGGCGGCCGCGCCTGGCCGGTCTTGATGCGGTGCTCCACCCACAGGATGACGAACGCGCCGACGATGAACGCGAGGGCAACCGGCACCGGCTTGAACAGCGCCGCCTGGATCTTCTTGATGAAGATCAGTCCGACGATCGCCGCAGGCAGGAACGCGATGAAGAGGTTGAGCACGAAGCGCCGTGCCTTGGGATCGTGCCCCAGCCCGGCGACCACGCCGAAGATCTTGACGCGGTACTCCCAGACCACGGCCAGGATGGCTCCGGCCTGGATGATGATCGCGAAGGCCTCGGCCTTCTGCCCGGTGAAATCCAGCAGGCTCTCGGCGAGGATCAGGTGCCCCGTGCTGGAGATCGGCAGGAATTCGGTCAGTCCCTCGACGATGCCGAGGATGACCGCCTTGAGCAGCAGGATGAGGTCCATGGAGGCGCGCTGACGGGAAGGGTGGGAGCGGGAGACGAACGAGGAGCGCCGCGCGCGAGGCACGGGCAGCCGCGAGGATACCCGCTTTCCCGCCGTGGTTTTTGCAGTGCGGCATGCGGGTCGCCGAAGCGATGCGGCGTCGCGGCGTCGCGCGATCGCGCGTGACGATTCGTGGCCGACGCGGCATGCTGCGCCCTGGCGTCGGCAGTGCAGTCCGGTGCCCTTCCCCGACCCACCGACCCCTGGAATCCGCGTGCGCGCAGTCCTGCTGGCGTTGTCCACCGCGACCTGCCTCCTGGGCGCCGCGGATCCGATCTCCCTCCCGGTTCCGGCCCCACCGGCCAGCCTCTGCCAGTCGCGACCCGCGGCCGCCGACGCGCCCGCGCAGGCCCTCCTGCCCGGCTACGGGACCGGCGGCTTCGCCGTGCGGACCACGAGTCCGCAGGCACAGGCCTATTTCACGAACGGGATGCAGCTCGCCCACGCGTTCGCGCACGAACCGGCGATCGCCGCGTTCCGGCGCGCCGTGCAGCTCGACCCCGCCTGCGCGATGTGCGTGTGGGGCGAGGCGTGGTCGCGCGGTCCGACGATCAACTACACGATCGACGCCGACAAGATCGCGGAGCTGGCGGTGCTGGCCGATCGCGCGGCGGCGCTCGCGGTCGATGGGCCGCCGAAGGAACGCGCGCTGGTCGCCGCCCTGCAGCGGCGCTATCACGACGGCGGTGGCGACGGCGCGGGCGACCTGGCGTTCGCCGAAGCGATGGACGCGCTCGTCCGCACGGCGCCGGACGACGACGCGATCGCGATCGTCGCGGCCGACGCGTGGATGATCCCGGCGTCCCACCACCGCGACCGCCAGCATCTCGACCGCGCGGTCGGACTGCTCGCCGCCGTGCTCGCGCGCCATCCCGCCGACAGCGGCGCGATCCACTTCTACATCCATGCCACCGAGATGAACGGCGTCGGCGCCGACGCGCTGCCGTACGTGCAGCGGCTGCAGGCCCTGGCGCCGGCCGCCAGCCACCTCGTCCACATGCCGTCGCACACCTGGTTCTGGACCGGCCACTACCGCGAGGCCAAGCAGGCCAACGTCGACGCCGTCGCGATCGATCGCGCCAACACGCTCGCCGGCAAGGCCGCCGACGATGTCTTCGAGCTGCCGTACCACGGCCACAACGTGCAGTTCGGGACCGCCGGCGCGCTGATGGACGGCGACGGCGCGGCGGCGCTCGCGCTCGCGGCACCCGTCCTCGAACGCCTGCCGAAGATCAAGGAAGGCGAGGCGTGGCCGCAGGTCGTCCTGGGCTCCGCGTACTTCGCCTACGGCCGCCACGCGGACGACGCCGCGATCGCGGCGCTGCCCGATCCGGGCGAGAAGCTGCCCCTCGCCCGCGCGTTGTGGCGCTATGCGCACGGCGAAGCGGCCGCGCGACGCGGCGACACGAAGGCGCTGCGGGGCTTCGCCGCCGAGGTCGCCGCGGACGCGCGGCGCGTGGACGGACTGGGTCGCTTCCAGCCGAAGGCCCGGGCGCTGGCCGAGGTCGCGCGGGACGTCCTGCGCGGTCGCCTCGCGATGCTCGAGGGCCGCGCCGGCGACGCGATCGCGTTCTATCGCCGCGCCGCGACGCTGCAGGACGACGAACTCGACGGGATCGCCGACCCGCCGATCTTCTGGTATCCGGTGCGGCGTAGCCTCGCGGCGGCGCTGCTGTCCGAAGGGCGCACGGCGGATGCAGCCCGGGAAGCCAAGAAGGTGCTGGTGCGCTGGGTCGGCGATCCGCTGAGCGAACGAATCCTCGCCGACGTCGATGCCGCGACCGGGAGACCGGCCGAGGCGCAGCGCTGGCTCGACGGCACCCGCGCGCACTGGAACGGCGACGTCGCGGCGGTCCCGCTCGCCCTCCTCTGACGGCCGCTCAGGCGGCGCGCCGCAGGTAGCTCTGGAAGATGCCCACGTGCACCAGCGCCGGATCGGCGTCGGGCCACAGGTCGGTCGCCTGGAAGCGCACGTCGTAGGTCGGCTCGTCGTCCGCGTCGACGCCGTGCGCGTGCGCGTCGGGAAACGGATACGCGGGCGATTCGCCGACGACCACGCCGACCCGGCCGCGGACGTAGGCCGGCATGCGCACGTGGCCGGCGACCTGGTCGGTGACGACCTGCACGACGTCGCCGGGCAGGAAGCGCTCTCGCGCGGCGACGTTGGACCGTCCCGCGGCGCTCGGCAGCGCGATCGGAAAGGCCCCGCCGGCGCGCCGTTCGAGTTCGTCGAGCGGGATCAGTCCCTTCTCGACGCACAGCGTGGCGAGGCTGGTCAGCGATCGCTCGTAGTAGCTCGCCGACAGGTAGTGGCGCGGCTCCATGCGCTCGATCGCGTGGCGGTACTCGTCCATGTTGAAGACGCCGAGCTTCACGGCGAGCGAGTAGAGCGCGTTGGCGCGCTTCTCCCAGGGCGCGTGGAAGACCGCGTCGTCGACGCGGACCGGACCGAAGCCCTGCTTGCCACCGAGGTCGTGCATGCCGTCCATGTCAGTCCTCCGTCACAGGCGGGCGACGCCGATCATCGAATCCTTGGTCACCAGCAGCACCAGCGCCTCTTCCGGCCAGCCCGTGGTGTGCGCGGGCTGCTGCGGCAGCACCATGTAGCGGGTGTCGGCGGTGGTGTCCCAAACGCGGATCTCCACGTCGGCCGGCAGGTCCAGGCCCATTTCCTTCAACACCGCGCGCGACTGGCGCACGACGCGCGCGCGGTACTCGAGGTCCTTGTACCAGCCCGGCGGCAGGCCGATCACGGTGAACGCGGTGCACGAGCACAGCGTGCAGCAGATGACGTTGTGGACCCGGTCGGTGTTCTCGAGCACCACCAGATGCCGATGGTGGCGCGGCATCGCGATGCCCAGTTCGCCCACCGCGTCACGACCGTTGGCGAAGAGACGTCGGCGGAACGCCGGATCGGTCCAGGCCTTCGCGACGACGCGCGCCCCGTTGCGCGGCACCCATTCTTCTTCCGCCAGATGCTCGAACTCGGCGATGAACGCCGCAGGCTCCATGCCGCGTTCGTGGAGGGCGGCCTCGAGCGCGTCGACGCGCCGCTCGACGGGAGCGGTGGTCCGGTGCGAAGCCTGAGTTGCGGAAGGGTTTGCAGCCATGGTCGTCGTCTCCAGCGCGGCGAAGCGACGAGTATAGGAGCGACGCGGCGACGCGTCATGCGCGCCGCGTCGCTCGTCGCGGATCAGCGGTACATCCAGTCGCGCGTCATCGGGAACGAGTCCTGCCCCGGTCCGCCGAGCTTGCAGGCGAGCAACTGGTAGATGTTCATCCAGTTGTCGCGAAAACCGACGCCGCACCCGGCGAGATAGACGCGCCAGATGCGGAACCGCTTCTCGCCTGCGGCCGCCAGCGCCTCGGCGGGGCGCGCGTCGAGCCTTCCGGCCCAGTGCATCAGCGTCTTCGCGTAGTGACGTCGCAGCGACTCGACATCGACCACCTCGAGCCCCTGCCCGGCCATCGTGCGCAGGACGTCGCTCACGTGCGGCAGCTCGCCGTCGGGGAACACGTAGCGGTCGATGAACTCGCCGGCGCCACGTCCGACCTGGCGGCGGTCGGGATGCGTCGCGGTGATGCCGTGCATCAGCATCGCGCCGCCGTCCCTGAGCAGCGCGTTCATCTGCTGGAAGTAGAGCGGCAGGTTCTTCAGCCCCACATGCTCGAACATGCCGACGCTGACGACCTTGTCGAAGCTGCCGAGCTCGGGGATGTCGCGATAGTCCTGCAGACGCACCTCGCAGCGCGCCGTGAGGCCGAGCTCGGCGATGCGCTGCCTCGCGTGGTCGTACTGGTTCTGCGACAGCGTGACGCCGACCGCGTGCGCGCCCTGCTGCGCCGCGCGGATGATCATCGCACCCCAGCCGCAGCCGACGTCGAGCAGCCGGTCGCCGGGCTGGAGCTGCACCTTGCGCAGGACGTGGTCGAGCTTGTCGCGCTGCGCCTGTTCGAGCGTGTCGTCCGGGTGCCGGAAGTAGGCACACGAATAGACCAGGTTCTCGTCGAGGAAGAGCTTGTAGAAGTCGTTCGAGACGTCGTAGTGGTACGCGATCCTCTCCTTGTCGCGCGAGCGGCTGTGCGACAGCACGCGCGCCAGGAGCCCCGCCTCGGGCTTCGTGAAGTCGTCGCCGCCGGTGGAGGCGGACAGGCGCACGCCGACATCGAGGATGTCGTCGATCGGCCCTTCGAGATCGATGTCGCCTTCGACGTAGGCCGTGCCGAGATTGCCGAGCGTGGGGTTCAGCAGCGTGCGGATCGCAGGCGTCGAGTTGATCCGCAGCAGGACCGTCGGGTGCGGCCCCATCTCGATGCGCCGACCGGACGGCAGCTCGATGGCCAGCGGCATCTCGTCGCCGGCACGAGCCATGATCCATCGCTCGATCTGGGACTCAAGCACGGCCGGCTCCTTTTCTGGTGCAATCCGAACCCGAGCCGATTCTATCGACCCGACCAGGCAGCTCGCAACGTCATAAAGTCTGATCCCGTCGACGCGACAAGGACGGTGAAGCGGGTACGACCGAGGGGCCACGCCCCGTCGAAACGACCGGGTCGGCGCAGGGCTTGTGACACAATGTCGGCCGTCGTGGACAGACGTGGCCGCGGTGGCGAAATTGGTAGACGCGATAGACTCAAAATCTGTTTCCTGAAAGGGAGTGTCGGTTCGATTCCGACCCGCGGCACCACGCAACACGACGATCCCGGTCCAGCAACCGAAGTCTCCCTTCGAGAAGCCGCACGCATGCCGCGGACCTCGGGATGGGCCACTACCGCGTCGAAGTCCTCGTCGACGGTCGTCGGGTCGACGAGCAGACCTTCGACGTCGTCGCCGACTGATTCAGGAAGGGTCGACCAGGCTGACGTGCGCGGCGACGACGCGCCAGCCTTCGGGCATCTTCACCCAGGTCTGGCTCTGCCGGCCGACCCTCGCGCTCCCGTCGCGGACGAACTCGATGTTGGCCGTCGCCGTCGACGTGCCGTAGGTCGTGATCACCCGACGCACGACGGTCCGTGCGAGACCGGCCGACGGGCGTGCCGAGCGGAACGCGGCGATCGCCTGGTGGCCGTAGAGGTTCTCGCCGCCGCCGTACCGCAGCGTCAGCGGCGAGACCCAGAACAGTTCGTCGAGCACCGCGACGTCGTTGGCGACCAACGCCGCCTCGTAGCGCTCGAACGCGGCCGTGACCTCGGCCAGCGTGACGGGATCGTCGACGATCACGGCGCGCGCACAGTGGCCACGCCGGCCTTCTCGAGCGCGCGCGCGACCCGCAGCACCCGGTCCTCGCGCCATGGCGCGGCGACGAGCTGCACGCCGATCGGCAGGTGCGCATCGTCACCGCGGGTCGCGCCGAACACCGGTGCCACGCACACCGGCAACCCGATGGCCGACAGCGGCTGCGTCAGCACCCCGAGGTTCGGCCGCGCGGCGACGCGGCGTCCGTCGATCGTGATCCATTCGCTGCCGAGCGGCGGTGCGGCGCAGGGCGTGGCCGGCGCGAGCAGTACGTCCCAGTCGCCGAACAGCGCGTTCGCCGCGGCCGCGGCGACACGCCGCACGCGCTGCGCCCGCGCCACCCACGCGGCCGGGATCAGGGCGCCGGCGAGGAAGCGGTCGCACGACAGCGGCTCGAAGTCCTGCGGGCGCGTCCGCAGGTCCGGCAGGTGTAGCGCGGCACCCTGCGCGTTGCTGATCAGGAAGGCCGCCGCTCGCGCGGCTTCGGCCGCGACGAAGTCGACGGTGGTCGTCGCACCGAGCGCCCGAGCGACCATCGCTACCGCGGCTCGCGCGTCCGGTCCCGCGTGGTGTTCGAACCATCCACCGAGCACGGCGATGCGCAGGCCGCCGATGCCGTCGTCGAGCCTCGCCACGGTCGGCTCGATCGCCCGCTGCGCGCAGGCGGCGTCGAGCGTGTCGGGGCCCTGCATGGCGTCGTAGGCGAGCGCCAGCGCACGCACGTCGCGGGCGAGCGGGCCGAGGTGATCGAGGCTCGTGACGAACGGATAGCTGCCGCGCCGCGAGAGCCGTCCGAAGGTGGGCTTGAGCCCGAAGACCCCGCACAGCGACGCCGGGACACGGATCGAGCCGTTGGTGTCGGACGCGAGCGCGATCGGCACCGTGCCGGCCGCCACCGCGGCCCCCGACCCACCCGACGAGCCGCCGGCCGTGCGCGTGGGGTCGTGCGGGTTGCACGTCGGGCCGTAGTGCGTGTTCTCGGTGGTGAAGCCGTACGCGTACTCGTCCATGTTGAGCGCGCCGACCAGCACCGCTCCGGCCGCCTCCATGCGCTCGATGAGGACCGCGTCGCGGAGTGCCGGCGCGGCGTCGCGTTCGATCTTGGAGCCGGCCAGCGTCGTCAGGCCCGCGATGTCGAAGAGGTTCTTCGCGGCGAACGGCACGCCGAACAGCGAGCGACCGCCGTCACCCTGTCGATCGAGCGCGTCCGCGCGCGCCCGCGCCCGGTCCGCCAGGACCGCGGTGTACGCGTTGATCGTCCCGTGCGTGCCTTCGATCGCAGTGAGACTGGCCACGACCGACGCGCGGACGAAAGCCCCGGCAGGCGCGCTCACGGCACCGACGCGAGTCCGTCCGGCACGAAGGTCTCGGCGGACTCGTCGTGCACGCCGAGCGGGCAGGCCTCGACGATCGCGTTCATGTCCGTCGCGAGCGCGAAGTAGCGCAGCACGCCGTCGCGGAACGGGACGATCGACAGGCCGAGCGCGATCGCGCTCGCATCGACATAGGCGGCCTGCTGCTCCGGGGTCATGCGACCACGCTCACCGTCGCACCTCGCGCTGGAAGATCTCCATCGACAGCTTCTTCATCGCGACGAAACTCGGCGTGGACAGCGTGTCGACCGTGCGGGGTCGCGCGTCGCGATACTGCAGGATCTCGGCGACGCGGGTCGGCCGCTTGGTCAGCAGCAGCACCTCGTCGGCGATATAGACCGCCTCCTCGAGATCGTGCGAGACCAGCATCATCGTCGTGCCGGTGGCCATGAAGACCTCCTGCAGCTTCTCGCGGATGAACAGCGTCATCTCGAAGTCGAGCGCCGAGAACGGCTCGTCGAGGAAGATCACCTCGGGCTTCGGCGCCAGCGCCCGCATGATCGATGCGGTCTGCTGCTGGCCGCCCGACAGCTCGTACGGGTAGCGCTTGAGGTCGAACTTGACGCTGAACGACTGCTCGAGTTCGCCGATGCGCGCGTCGATGTCGCCCTTCTTCATCCCTTCGAGTTCGAGCGGATAACGGATGTTGTCGATCGTGCGGCGCCACGGCAGCAGCGCCTCGCGATAGTTCTGGAAGACGTAGCCGATCTTCGTGTCCTTGAGCGACTTGCCGTCGAAGAGGATCTCGCCGGCATCGATGGGGATCAGCCCCGCGATCATGTTGATCAGCGTCGACTTGCCGCAGCCGTTGGGTCCGAACACCGAGACGATCTTGTGCTTCGGGATGTCGAGGTCGAAGCTCTCGTACAGGGGCCAGCCGGCGAAATACTTCGTCAGGCCGCGGATCGTGATGTGCGTGCCCGCGGGTCCGGGCACGAAGCCGGCCGGGCGCTCCGCGACGATGGGCGATTCGATCGTCCTCATCGGCCGCTCCAGTGGACGATGCGTCGTTCGGCGATCAGGAACAGCACGTTGAGCGCATAGCCGAGCGCGCCGGCCGCGAGGATGGCCGCGTACATGCTCTTGACGTTGAGCACCTGCTGCGCGTCGATGATGCGGTGGCCGAGGCCGGTGTCCGAGCCGATGAACATCTCGGCGACGATCACGATCACGA
>Ga0123336_10001037_pt1 | contig 26205 bp, 24 predicted proteins | sample SSSSmetaG_FD_96466 | JGI IMG/M metagenome (GOLD analysis project Ga0123336, IMG submission 96466) | Glacier valley bacterial and archeal communities from Borup Fiord, Nunavut, Canada, to study Microbial Dark Matter (Phase II) - ​SSSS metaG | ecosystem: Environmental > Aquatic > Freshwater > Ice...
ATAGTTATTGGGATTTTTACAAAACAGTTTTTGATTTCAAGCCATATCCGGGTGGAAGTTTCAGCTGGCATCACCTTTGGTTTATTCTTTACTTGTTTTTGTATTCCTTGATAGCAATACCTTTTTTAAAGTATTTACATTCTGAAAAATCATTACGCTTTCGCGAACGTGTTTACAAAATTCTTTCAAGACCGGTTACGATTTTGTTCCTTCCGGCAATTATTATCTTGATAACACAGATAATACTACGTCCATATTTTCCAGAGGAAACACATAACCTTATTCATGATTGGGCATACTTTACCTTTTACTTTTTATTTTTCCTTTTTGGGATGTTATGCTATTCAAATCCTAATTTATGGGAATCCATTGGTGCTAATCGCAGGTATCTGCTGGTAGCAGGTTTATTTATTCTTGTTCCGTTCTATGGAATTTATCTTCACTTCAGAGAGATAATACACTTGCCGTGGGATATGGACATTATAGAAACAGCGTTTGATGTAGTTGCAATTTTTCTAAGTTGGTTTACGGTGATCACTGTTATTGCGTATGGTCAACATTACCTTAATAAACCTCATCCATGGTTAAAGTATGTTAATGAAGGGCTCTATCCGTTTTACATTTTACACCAGACAGTCATCATCTCGATTGGATATTATATCTGTCAACTTGATTGGAGTATAGCCGTAAAGTTTTTTTCAATAAGTTTTCTCACGTTGATTAGTTGTATTGTGTTCTATGCGTTGGTAATAAGGACCAATAATATGATGAGATTGTTCTTTGGAGTGAAAACGAAAGATAAACATTAAAAGATTTTGTTGCTTTTCTACAGTTCATGCTTGCCCTGATCTTCAGACTCTTGGCCATGAACAGATCTTTTAATCGAATTGATCAATTGCCTGCCAGGAGCGTAAAGATCGATTTTTATTTTCTGGGCACGTTAATACACTCTTTATTGATCATTGGCCTGGTGCGTTGCCGTTGCCTATGGTTAATAGAATGTATTGGCGAGAGCAAAAATGTATTAGGCCTGAAAGAATGATGTTACCGAGCTCATTGGTCGTATTAGAAATTTAGGATACGAGGAAAATATTTCAAATAATGATTGCAGGCTACTCTTCCAAATCCCGTAACTCAAAATCCTTTCCCTTACCAAATTTATACGTATCATTGAGTTTATATCTTTCAAGGGTAATCAGATCTTTTACCGCGAAGTCTCCATTAGATAAGATTCTTTCCACTTCAAACTCATACTTATCACCATAGTTAATGAGCTTATATTTTTTTCCGACACGCAATACGTCAAATGATAATCCAGCCATTACAGATCTTCCTCTCGTTCTAACATTAATATAGAAGCCTGTGGTACGATGAAATATTTCTCATTCTCATACATCACTTCTATTGCCCCCTTCTGCAGAAAGATTGCCAGGTCGCCTTCATGCGCCTGAAGCGGTAAATACTTCACTGAATCTTTCTTTCCTTTCCACAAATCATCTTCATCAGCGGGCATTGGCAAAGGATACCCGGGGCCAACTTTAATCACAAATCCTCTCTGGATCTTTTCTTTCTCTTGTACACCGGCTGGTAAATAAAGTCCGCTTTCGGTTTTTTCTGATTCCTTGACGGGACGAATGAGTACGCGATCACCAACAACAATGAGTTTTTTGAGTTTATTGTCTGCGGTTAACTTCATAATCTGGTTTCATTAATACCTAAAAATAAACACATAAAGCATATGGGAGATATAGAACTTCGCATTGACTATGTAATCTATGTGCTTTATGTGTTTAACAATGGAATTTAAAATAATTGTCCCTGCTCTTCGTCCTTCGGATCTTCAATATCTGAGGTATACAATGGCAAACGATCTATTGCTTTGGATAACATTCCATTATCTGTAATAATTCCTTTTTGATTCGCATCATTATTCAGTTTCATAGTATCAATTTCAAGTTCTTTGATATTGATCTGCTTCGCACGCTTTTCAATCGGCGGATTGATCTTCTCAGCCTTTTCAAATTCATTCACTTTTTCAAGAATATCTTTGGGGAGATCAGATTCACCGCGATAGACCAATTCCAAAAACTGTTTTGCGAAAAAGGCATCGATCTGAATTCTTCTTTTAGATAAGTGCGCAAACTTTCCAAGCACACGACAAATGTTATCACGCTCTTCAGGGCTTAATTCTTGCGCGAATTCATATTCTTCAATGGTTTTTAAACTAACAATGATTGGCTCAAGCGCATCGACAGAAATGATGTACACTGTATAATCCGGCAAACGATAAACGAACGTCTCTAAAACTTCCAGCGTATTTGTGGGAACAACAAGAAATATTTCTTTCCTCACATTCTCTTCCTTGGCATATTTCTTTATCGATTCTGTTTGGTTCTTTACATAGGTTGGGAAGTTTGAAAGGTCGTCACTCGCAGGGCTTTTTGCATCAAACACCACAAACTCATCGATGATCTTAATTGTATTATCCGGATCTCCTTTGAAGGGAACTTTGTCAACGTATTCAACGGTATACTTGGAGCAAATTGTTCTGATCGCATTACTTACTCGTTCTTCGTGGTTTGACCATGTTTCTTTTTGTCTCTTTAATCGATCAAGATCTGCATTCTTACGGTCTTCTAATTCGCGATCGCGATCACGCTGAAATTTCTCCTGGATCTGTTTCAAGGAAGAAACCGCGTTTGAATGATCTTGTCTTCTAAACTCTTCATCTTTTTTTAAACGGGAATTTTCATCCCGATGATCACGTACTTCTTTTTCAATGGAGTTTAACTTTTCCCTCGTGATTGTTAATTCGTCTTTTAGGTCCTGACCTCGCTTTAGATATTGTCTGTTCTCGGTTGTGAGTGAGCTCACTTGATTCAACAATTCTTCCAAACGTTTTATCTGATTCTGTTCGGCACCTTTAAGCGCACCGTTTTCGGAAGTAAGCCGGCCTATCGTTTCCAGATAACCTTTTATCGAAGCTTTTTCAAGATTCAGATTATTCTCCAGTTTCGAATTTTCTGAGCGCAACGTTTCTATCGTCGAGATCAGCTTTTGTAAATCGCCGCTCGCATCAATTACCTGGTTCTTTACTTCTCCCCACTGAAAAAGTCTTCCGAAAAACCCGACATTCTTCAGGCTTTCAAAAAGAACTTTTATCCTGTCAAAATTCATCTCCATGTTTAATCTCCTTCTTACTTCTGCCTTCTATTCTAACTTCTCAATCTTCTTCTTTCGCCGTAGCTTTAGCGAAGGCGGATTAAAACTCAATTAACAACTGCCCCTTCTCTACCGTATCTCCCTTTTTTACCTTCACATTCTTCACGATGCCCTCTCCCGGAGCCTTGATAATATTTTCCATTTTCATCGCTTCAAGCACTAATAATGGATCTCCTTGCTTTACAGTATCACCAGCTTTTATTCTCAAGTCAATAATCAATCCCGGCATCGGTGCCTTGATCACGTTAACTTTTCCGGAAGCATTTGCATTCATTCCCATCTTCTCAAGAAGAATATCAAACTTGTCGCGAAGCTGAAGCGAATAATTAAACCCATTGATCTTCAGTTCGACAATCTTTGCTTCTTTGTCAATTTTCACCACTTCGGCCTGGTAGCCTTTGTCTTTATATACAATGTGGTAATGTCCGTTTCCAAGTGATGTCACATCCCACGAAAGTGGATTTCCATTTACAAGCCAGTTTTCCTTGTCTTGGACAATTTCAAATGACTTTCCGTTTATGAGTGCCTTATACATGATGTCAAAAATAAGAGGTGTGACGGTGGTTTAGTTTAAAATCATGAAATTTGTTTCTAATTCGCTGGCAACATGTCAGGAATTCAATACACCTCAACAATCGCGTGAACTGGAAAACCCTTCTTTCTGCCAACCGTCTCGGTCGACCCTCAACTTCTTCAGAATCGTATCGTAGTGCATTCGAAATGGATTATGACCGGATTATTTTCTCACATCCGTTTCGACGCCTTCAGGATAAGACGCAGGTCCATCCTCTGCCCGAACACGATTTCGTTCACACACGCCTCACCCATAGTCTCGAAGTTTCCAGCGTTGGTCGTTCGCTTGGCAAGCGGGTAGGAGAGAAAATTCTTGAGCGCCATCCAGAACTCAATAAAGATTTTACACTGTTTGATTTTGGTGCAATTGTAGCGGCGGCGTCACTTGCTCACGATTTGGGCAATCCACCATTCGGTCATGCAGGCGAAGATGCTCTATCAGATTTTTTTAAAGAACATTCTGACTGGAAGAAAAACATGAACGAGTCGGAATGGACTGACTTAATAAAATTTGAAGGTAATGCACAGGGTTTTAGAATTCTGAATCAGAGTGAATACGGAATGAAGTTAACATGTGCTACGCTGGGTGCATTTACAAAATATCCATGTGGGGCGTATTTTCCTTCACGTGATAAATCAAAGAAGAGTCAGAAGAAGTTCGGATTCTTTCAAAGTGAACAAGAGTTATTCGTCCAGCTTGCAGAGCATCTTGAGTTACAATCTGTTTCGGTAGCATGGTCGCGACATCCATTGGCATTCTTAGTTGAAGCTGCGGATGATATTTGTTACAGTATTATTGATCTTGAAGATGGTTGTCGGTTGGGCTTGGTAAGCTTTGAAGAAACGGTAGGCCTGCTTGCGCCAATTTTAAAAGACAGACTTGATCGTAAGAAACTTGCCGGTGATCAAAGTCTTAATAAGAAGCTTGGAACGTTACGGGCTCTTGCTATTGGTGAATTGATTGATGCCTGTACTGCGATATTTCTCGACAACGAAAAAGGGATCATTGAAGGAACATTTGACACTGCCCTCGCTGACTTATGTGAATTTGGCCCGGCATTACAAAGGATCACAGAAGTATCCGTACAGAAAATTTATCGTGCACGCCAGGTGGTTGAGATCGAAGCAACTGGTCATGAAGTTCTTCCTGGATTGTTAAAAGAATTCGTTGCCGTTGGCGATATGCTTCGCAAAAATGGAAAGTCACGCAAATACGATAACCTCGCATTACTATTTCCCCCAGAGATCATCAAAGCAATAAATGAAAGCAAGAGTGACTATGAAATGTTACGATATGTGATTGATTTTATTTCCGGACTTACCGATCGACACGCACTTTCGCTGTTTAGAAAAATAAAGGGAATTTCATATTGAGAATCTAGAAGTTTAATTTATCAGCCAAACGATCTTTTCGAGATAATCTATTCTCAGCTTCTCGATTCTCATATTCTCATATTCTTCATGTACATTTGCCGGTCCTATTTAGTAGAGTAAGTCATGTGGTCCCGCATCGCCGATAGTATCATTCGTTTTCGCCTTCTCCTGATGGGTGTAATCGCTGTAATTACTGTTCTCATGGGTTACTATGCTACAAAAGTAGAGATGAGCTACGACTTCAATCGAAGTGTTCCGCTCGACGATCCTGACATGATTTTCATGGATAAATTCAGAGCCCAATTTGGTGAGGATGGCAATATTATCGCAGTTGGTTTTAAAGACAGTGCGATATACAAACTTGAGAACTTTAAAAAATTCAGAGAGCTGAGTGAGAATCTCAAAAAAGTCGAGGGTGTTAATGAAGTTCTGGCGGTACCGGTATTAAAAATATTATTAAAAGATACTGCTCAAACCAAATTTTATTTGTCTCCGCTTTTCCTCCCAACCATTTCCTCCCAACCGGAGTTGGATAGCCTTCTGTTAGAAGTAAGAAAACAGAAATTGTATATGAGCCAGTTGGTCAACTCGAAAAACGGGGCAACGATGATGATCATCTCTGTTCAAAAAGGAGTTGCTAATTCGGTAAGAAGAGTTGGATTAATTAATTCATTAAATGTTTTGGGCAATGAATTTGCCAGAGCAACTGGAATAGAAATTCATTACGCAGGGCTTCCATTCATCCGTTCGGTTGTTGCCCAGCAAGTAAAGAGTGAGCTTTCATTCTTTACATATATGTCGGCACTTGTTACGGGATTAATCATGTTGCTGTTCTTCCGTTCCGTACGCGCTGTGCTCTTCTCATTAGTGATGATTGGTGTAATGGTCGTATGGACATTGGGAACAATTTCTTTGTTTGGATATAAGATCACTTTATTAAGTGGATTGATCTCGCCTGTCATTGTCACCATCGGGATTACGAATGCTATCTATCTATTGAATAAATATCACCTTGAATTTGTAAAGACTGGAAATAAGGTAGAAGCGATTCGCATCGTTGTTCAGAAAATGGGATTGGCGACTTTCCTTACCAATCTTACCGTTGCAATAGGCTTTCTTACATTATTGTCTACAGACATTGTAATTCTTCGTGAATTCGGAGTAGTCGCAGGTTTGAATATAGTGGCTTTATTCTTTGTAAGTCTTGTGATGATCCCTTGCATTCTTACATGGCTTCCGGCACCAACGCCGAATCATTTGAAGCATCTGGATTTCAGGTTGATGAATTGGTTCGTTAAATCAATTGATATGATTGTAATACATCGCCGTCCTGCAATTTACCTGGCAACGATAGCTGTGGTAGTTATATCCGTTATTGGCATACTAAAACTTGAGCCAATAACATTCATGGTGGATGATCTTCCGGCGGAAAGCAAGGTTAAAAAGGATTTGAAATTTTTTGAATCTAACTTCAGTGGTATCATGCCAATTGAGTTTGTGGTAGATACTCAAAAGAAACGCGGACTTCTCCAGGTTAATAATTTAAAGAAAGTTGAAGAGTTTGAATCATTCCTTGATTCAATACCATTGATCTCGCCGCCGGTATCATTGATAAGTTTTATAAAAACATCCAAGCAGGCATTCTATAATAACAACCCGAACTACTATTCTTTGCCATCAAATCAGGAAAAGAACTTTATTCTGCGCTACATGAAAGGACAAACGGATAACAGCGGTTTACTTAAATCGTTTGCGGATTCATCCTTCCAAAAGATGCGGATAAGTGCTCAAATGGCAGATATTGGGTCTAAACGAATGGATTCACTGATAAAAAATGTGATCAATCCAAAGATTGGTTCGATTTTTAAGCCTGAAGGAAAAGACATCTTAAAAGTCAATGTCACGGGCACTTCGGTCTTGTTTGTGAAGGGTAATGAGTATCTCGTCAAAGATCTATGGAAGAGTTTGATCCTGGCGTTTATGCTGATCACGATGAGTATGGCTGCGTTATTCGCAAATGTGAGAATGATTATCATATCACTTGTTCCGAATCTTATCGCTTTAATGATTACTGCAGGCATCATGGGATATTTTCATATTCCATTGAAAGCAAGCACTGCATTGATCTTCAGTATCACATTTGGTATTTCAGTGGACAACTCAATTCGTTTCCTGGCAAAGTATCGTCAGGAGTTGCTAAGCACTGGTTTCTTTGTTCCACGATCTGTTACAGAAAGTATCCTGGAAACAGGTAAGGCAATTATTTATACATCAATTGTTTTGTTCGCAGGATTTATAATTTTCACGTTTTCGGATTTTGGTGGAACAATCGCATTGGGAATACTCACATCGACAACGCTGGTGATCTCGATGTTTACGAACCTTATCTTATTGCCTGCGTTAATTCTGACCTTTGATAAGCCGAAGAAGAATTTTGAGGAGAAAGTATTGATTGATAATGTTGATCCTGCGTAGTAATGATTACAGGATTCTGGTTACATGGTCTACGGAGCACATGCAACCTGCAACTTGAAACCTGTAACACACTAATTTGAATAGATACACTACAAGGCAGTGTCCCACATAAAGTTTGGAGTAATAATGAGTGCTAAGTACAACGAGAACAAAGATTTAAGTTTTGCGAAAGTCGCGGAAGACATACTCGTATTTTGGAAAGAGAACAAGATCTTTGAAAAATCCATAAACAACCGCGAGGGAAGCAAGCCTTTTACGTTTTATGAAGGTCCTCCTTCCGCAAACGGAACGCCTGGCATTCACCACGTGATGGGTCGTACGGTCAAAGATATATTCTGTCGTTTTAAAACACTTCAAGGTTTCCAGGTTAAAAGAAAAGGTGGCTGGGACACGCATGGTCTTCCTGTTGAGCTTCAGGTTGAGAAAGAATTAGGTATCACAAAAGATGACATTGGGAAGAAAATTTCAATTGAAGAATATAACAGGAAGTGCCGCGAGACGGTGATGAAGTACAAAGACCAGTGGGATGATGTCACACGGAAGATGGGCTATTGGGTGGATCTGGAGCATCCATACATTACGTACAATAACGAATACATTGAAACACTTTGGTGGATCTTAAAGCAGTTTTATAACAAAGGACTGCTTTACAAAGGATTTACGATACAGCCGTATTCTCCATCGGATGGAACAGGATTGAGCTCACATGAGTTAAATCAGCCGGGATGTTATAAAGAGGTTAAGGATACAACAGTTGTAGCCCAGTTTAAGGTTAAGCAGAGTGCTAAGTCGGAATTCCTTTTTAAATTTTTCGTAAAAGATGTATCGATCATCGCATGGACGACTACTCCATGGACACTTCCATCTAATACTGCATTGGCAGTTGGTGGAAAGATTACATATGTACAGGTCAACACATTCAATCCCTATACATTCAATCCGGTAAGCATTATTCTTGCCAAAAATCTTGTCGGAAAATATTTTTCAGACAAGAACAAGGATTTAAAATTCGAAGATTATAAATCTGGTGATAAAATAATCCCTTTTCAAATTGTTCAGGAATTTCAAGGAAAGGAATTAGTTGGTATTCAATATGAACAACTAATGCCGTACATGCAGCCGTTATATGATGCAGACAAAGCATTTCATGTAGTTGCCGGTGATTTCGTAACAACAGAAGACGGAACAGGCGTTGTTCATATCTCACCAACATTCGGCGCAGATGACTTTCGTGTAGCAAAACAAAATGGTATCCCTCCAATGACATTGAAAGATGATCTTGGAAATGAAACTCCAACCGTAGATAAAAAAGGAAAATTTGTCAGTCAAATTGGTGAAAAAATTAAGGGAGATGTTACGAGGTATAAAATCAAAACCCACAAACCTTTAGGTGCAGATGATTTTTATGTAAAAAATTATACCGACGAAGATGAAACGAATCCGGATTATAAAAATATTGATGTCATTATCTCAATTATTTTAAAAGAAGAGAATAAAGCATTTAAAGTTGAGAAGTACGAACACACGTATCCTCACTCCTGGAGAACTGACAAGCCGGTTTTGTATTATCCATTAGATGCGTGGTTCATCAAGACAACGGCGGTAAAAGAGCGCATGGTTGAATTGAATAAAACGATCAACTGGAAACCAGAGTCAACCGGTACGGGTCGTTTCGGTAACTGGCTTGAAAATCTTGTTGACTGGAATCTATCCCGTTCGCGCTATTGGGGAACACCTTTACCTATCTGGCGAACAAAAGATGGCAAAGAAGAAATATGTATCGGATCAATTGAAGAGTTGACTTCTGAAATTGAAAAGGCAAAGAAATTTAATATTGAAAATGCTTCATTCGAAAAGCAAAAAGGGACGCTTGACCTTCATCGCCCTTTCGTAGATGAAATTGTTTTGGCAAGTTCTTCAGGTCAGGCGATGTATCGCGAAACAGACCTTATCGACGTATGGTTTGATTCAGGAGCCATGCCGTACGCTCAATGGGGATTGAACAAAGAAAAATTAGCTGCAGGAGACCCAAAGCCGTTTAATGACGGATTTATTGGAGCGTATCCCGCTGATTATATCGCGGAAGGTGTTGATCAGACACGTGGTTGGTTTTTCACGCTGCATGCAATTGCATCCATGTTATACGATAGTGTTGCATTTAAGAATGTAATTTCCAATGGACTCGTGCTCGACAAAGACGGAAACAAAATGTCGAAGCGCAAGGGTAATGTCGTGAATCCCTATACAACGCTTGAGAAATTCGGGCCTGATGTTGTGCGCTGGTACATGATTGAAAATGCACCACCGTGGGACAATCTAAAGTTCGATGTGGAAGGTCTTGTGGAAACACAACGTAGATTCTTTGGAACACTGATGAATACATATTCATTCTTTGCTCTGTATGCCAACATTGACGGGTATGAAAAAGATGAAATGAAACTTACTGCATTGAAAGATCAATCGACGCTGGATCGTTGGATCATTTCGAAATTGCAGACACTTATTGAAGAAGTAACTGCATCGTACAATGATTACGATCCTACGAAAGCAGCACGGGCAATTCAGGAATTTGTAAATGATCATTTGTCTAACTGGTACGTTAGATTGAACAGGAAGAGATTTTGGCAACCCTCATCCGCTTCGCCTGTAGTAGCTTCAGGGAAGGCGGATCCTAATTTGTCCGAAGACAAAAAGGCGGCGTACGAAACTCTATATGAATGCTTAATTATTGTGGGGCAATTGATGTCACCCATAGCGCCGTTTTACTCCGAATTCTTATACAAGAATCTTACTGATTCAATTCGTGACAAAGCAATAAAGAATAATACTCCGCTTCGTTATGAGTCTGTTCATCACACTGATCTTACGAAAGCAGAAAAGAGTAGAAAAGATGATGAGTTGGAAAAGTCAATGGATTATGCTCAAAGAATTTGTTCGTTGATTCACTCGATTCGTAAGAATAGTAAAATAAAAGTTCGTACACCGTTACAGAAAGTATTGCTCCCCGTGCTGGATGATAAATTTGCTCAACGTATAAAAGGAGTAGAGGACATCATCAAATCAGAGGTTAATATCAAATCAATTGAATACATTGATGATACATCTGGTCTTCTTGTGAAAAAAGTGAAACCAAACTTCGCAAAGCTTGGCAAGCAATATGGTCCTCGTATGAAAGACGTTTCGGCAGTGATCAATGCTCTTTCGAAAGAGGAGATCATTGTATTGGATAAAAAACGTATGCTTTCAAAAGACGGTTTTGATCTTGTCGTTGAAGATGTATTGATCAGTTCGGAAGATATTCCAGGATGGGCAGTTGCAACAGAAGGCGGCTTGACCGTGGCACTTGATATTACTATCACCGACGAACTTAAGAAGGAAGGAATCGCCCGTGATTTTGTAAATCGTGTTCAAAACATGCGTAAAGACATGGGGCTTGAAGTGCTGGATAAAATAACAATTGAAGCAGAAAAAGATGACGATTGGGCAACCAGCGCTCTTACGGAGTATAATGATTACATCCGCACGGAAACACAGGCATTACGTCTTGAATTGAAGTCAGAAGTTCCCGATGGAATAGAGGTGGATATGGATGAGTTTGTAATGAAAATTAAGATCAGTTTAAAAAAGTAAAACAACTTTGGAGTTATTGATTTGAATCGGATGAAAATTTATAAATACTTTTTAATTGCTCTTTTCGTGATCATCATCGATCACACCAGTAAGTTGTGGGTCTATAACAACATGCAGTTGGACCAGGATATTTATGTTCTTGGTGATTGGTTTCTTCTTCACTACTTATTGAATCCTGGAATGGCCTTTGGTCTTAAATGGAGAAGTGAATTCGGGAAACTGGCACTTACTATCTTTCGTATTGGCGCCATGTTTGGAATAGCATGGTACGTATATAAGTCATATATCAGAGGTGCGCATAAAGGTTTTTTAACGTGTCTCGCATTAATACTTGGTGGAGCTGTCGGAAATGTAATAGACAGTATATTTTATGGAGTTCTTTTAAATAATGCACCTGCCGAATCACCTACACCTTGGTTTCACGGACAGGTAATTGATATGTTATACTTTCCGATCTGGGAATTTTATTGGCCAACCTGGCTGCCGGTAGTGGGTGGCGAACGGTTTTTATTTTTTAGCCCGGTATTTAATATTGCTGACTCTTCAATTTTTATTGGAGTAGTGACCATACTTCTTTTTCAGAAAAGGTTCTTTAATGAAAACGGACCCGAAATTCTGAAAACAGAAGGAAATGAAAATGTATCAACTTCTATTATTGCTGAAGGTGACTCAAAACAAGTAACAGAAAGTAAGCCGCATGATTCACAGTTAGGAGAATCTCATACTGAAAATTTAGAACAGAAGCCCGTTGAATAATATTTTATGGCAGAGAATCTTATCATTTCCGAAACAGGCACAAAAGCAGATCGCTATCAAACACTCGTTCCTCAAATTGAAGCATTGATTGGAGATGAGAAAGATGTTATGGCAAATCTTTCAAACATTGCAGCAGCACTTAAACAAACATTCGGATTTTTTTGGGTAGGATTTTATATCGTTAAGAACAACGAATTGGTGCTTGGGCCTTTCCAGGGACCGATTGCATGTACACGTATTGGATTTGGTAAAGGAGTTTGCGGCGCCAGTTGGAAAGAAAAGAAAGTTTTTGTCGTTCCAAATGTAGATGAGTTTCCTGGTCACATTGCATGTAGCTCTGACTCAAAATCAGAAATAGTATTGCCAGCTTTTAAGAATGGTGAGGTCGCTCTTGTTCTTGATGTAGATAGTGATTCATTGAATGATTTCGACTCCAATGATGAAATTTATCTCCAACAAGTAATGAGATTGGTGGAAAAATTCATTTAAAATCTTCGCGTTAAATTCAAAAAGGTATTAGGAACAAAGGTCTTGGGAATTCGCACTCCTGAATTAGATGATGCACAATGGCTAACGCCCGGTGGCCCGTAGTCTTCTTGTTCTGAAAGATAATCTTATAAATTTTTGAGAGAATTTATTTGAGCGAGTTAGCCCAATCAGCAACGGTCTTCGCTTGCTCAGGATTCAACCTTGCATCTGCATGTATCCAAACATAAGGATCAAGTGGCATCCAGCCATTCACGGCGGCGTCTTCAATTTCTTCAAACTCGTGCTTTGCTTTCTTTTCAGTCAAAACTGCGAATTCATCAAAGTTCAAATGACGTTTACCATCATTCACATGACTTTGCAGCCAGAGTCCTATAGGTTGAATATTAGTATACCAGGGATATTTCGTGTTGTTGCTATGACAGTCATAGCATGAGTGCGTTACTATCTGCCGTACATTTTCAGGCACAGAATATTTTATTGTAATAGCATTTGGGTTTGGCCCTCTTGAAATATTTTTTGCAGGCCGTACGAATTGAATCAACACTAATAAGACAAGCAAAGCGATAAGTATTTTGCGTACCATGATTTTTGGGTTATACTAAAAGTAACTATAAATAAGGTAAAGTTGATCTTCGTTTGCGACTGAGTATAGGCATTTGGCACTATGGCATTGGGAGTTTGCACACTTGGATCACATACCTTCTTTAATGCCTAATCCCTAATGCCTAATCCCTAATCCCTAATCCCTAATGCCTAATCCCTAATGCCTAATCCCTAATCCCTGAATTCATTTTCATTTAAAATCAAATTCCTCCTGCTTACAAGGAATTCATTCCGAAGCAGTACCTTTGTAGTGTGGTAAGAAAATTCTTTCCGCTGGATAAAAATTACCTTCTCGAAGAAGTTCAGCTTCGAATGAAAGACCATCTCCTGACGGATTTGCTCGAAAAAGTCAAGACAACCTATCAACAGCTTCACAATCCACTGAGATTGAATGACGTATTTAGCGACAAGATCGCCAGCTATGAACTTCAAAATCTTGAACCTCTTGGTTCGTTTTATCAGAATTTAGCAGCGATCTACCGATACAAATACGGTGAAACGCAACTTGGATTTCTCTGGGATGGGCAGGACCACTCTGATAAATACAGTAACGATTGGTCCAGTTCATTTTATAAATGGACCAATAAACTCTGTCTGCAAACTCAATTTGTTCAGGCTATTCTTGATCTTACCGTTTTCCTTCCGTTAAATCATAACGTTCAACTTGCAGAAAACAGAATGAATGCAGTGACATTGGATTTGTTTGAATTGCGGATACATAAAGTGAAGGGGATTGTGGAGATGAAAGTAGCGTAAGCTCCGGACGATAATTGAAACACATAGATCACAAAGAAGACATAGGATTTATCTTTTGCTTTGTGAATAGCTATGCGGCCAATGGGTCTATGTGTTTAAAATTTTTGTGTCCTTAAATGCCGAAGGCATTTCCTGGAAAATCCTGCCGAAAGGATAGATTTCAATCGATATATTCTCCTAAAAACCACTATTCCAGTTATATTTGACATCCTCAAACCTTCCCCTATGAGAAAAATATTTATCATAACCAGCATCGTACTGACAGCATTTATTCTGGTACTGGCTTATTTCTGGATTAATGCGCTCTTCGCATTTATTATAGTAGCGCCGCTGATCTACATGGGTATTGAAGATATCACCCAGACGAAACAATCAATCAAGCGAAATTTTCCGGTGATTGGAAGACTTCGCTATTTCTTCGAAATGATACGTCCTGAGATCCAGCAATATTTTGTTGAATCAAATACAGATGGAGCGCCGATCAATCGTAACGAACGATCCGTAATTTATCAACGATCAAAAAAGCAAATTGATACCATTCCATTTGGTACGCAATTGAATGTGTATGCCGAAGGATACGAGTGGGTAACACATTCTATTGCGCCAAAGGATTTTCATAAGATGGATCATAATCCGCGCGTTCCATTTGGTGGAAAAGAATGCAAGCAACCCTACAGCATGAGTGTATTGAATATTTCTGCCATGAGCTTTGGATCACTGAGTCAGAATGCAATTCTCGCGTTGAACTCAGGGGCGAAAATTGGTGGCTTTGCCCATAATACGGGCGAAGGTGGTTTGAGTCCGCATCACTTGTCACCCGGTGGTGATATTATCTGGCAAATTGGTACTGGATACTTTGGCGCACGTGATGACGCAGGAAATTTTTCTGGTGAAGCGTTTCAAAGGAATGCGATAAAACCAAATGTGAAAATGATCGAGATAAAATTATCTCAGGGTGCTAAACCTGGCCATGGTGGGATCTTACCAGCGGCGAAGAATACTCCTGAAGTTGCAGCGATACGTGGAGTGAAAGCGGGTACAACAGTGTTCTCACCTCCGTTTCACGGTGCTTTCTCTACACCAACGGAGTTTGTTCTCTTTATTAAAAAATTGCGTGACTTGTCTGGTGGAAAGCCAATTGGATTTAAGCTTTGTGTTGGCCGTAAGAGTGAGTTCTTATCTATCTGCAAGGCGATGGTAGAACTCAATATCTATCCTGATTTCATTACCGTAGATGGCGGAGAAGGTGGAACTGGTGCAGCACCTCCTGAATTTACAAACTTTGTAGGTATGCCGTTGCTCGACGGACTTTCATTTGTTGATAATGCGCTGCGTGGATTTGGGATTCGTAACGAAATGAAGCTCATAGCAGCTGGTAAAATCCTTACCGGTTTTCATATTCTTCGAGCCATGGCGCTTGGCGCAGATACATGTAATTGTGCACGCGCCATGATGATGGCACTTGGATGTATCCAGGCGCTTGAGTGCAATACGAATAGTTGTCCAACAGGAGTTGCAACGCAGGACAAAGCTCTGATGAAAGGCTTAGTCGTTGAAGACAAAAAAACACGTGTAGCAAATTTCCATAAGAATACCGTTGAAAGCTTTGTCGAGCTTATCGGCGCTGCGGGGTTGGATCATCCTGACAAGATCAATCGCACGCATGTATATCGCCGTGTGTTCATGAATCTTGTAAAAACATATGAAGAGATCTATCCTACCATTCCTGATGGATCGTTGTTACCGGGAGCAGATACACCTTATGATTTTGAGGAGGATTTGAGAAAGAGTTCGGCAGAAGTGTTTGAGGTGGCATAGATAGCTGAGATAGAAGGTGATCAAGATCTTTTAATATGCCATTACCGTTGCTGCGCATAAGTTCAAATCAGAATTTAAAGATGAGGCCGAGCAGATGTGCGATTCAGCATATTTTATTTTTGAAAGATATTATGCTTTGAAGGATAACCAAATTAATGAAACACATTCAAAAGAATAGAAAACACATTAATAAAAACTTCTATGAGGAAGGATGATACTCCGTTACTCACGTATGATAACAAACTGTATTTACTCAACAAAGGAATTTCACGGCCTTCTCAATCATCTTTATCTTCAACGGTGTATTTCCCACATACTCACCATCCATATCGATTGGATGTGGCACATTCGATTCAATGTTAATTTCCTTTGCCTGTTGATAGAAAACTTCAGGATGTTGTATATGCAAACCATTTTTAATGGCACGTAAGCTTTTTAAATAAAAAAATAAGGATACTCTTCCGACAATCACCAATGAAAATATTCCATCATCAGGTTTTGCGTCAGGTGCAATCGCTAGGCCGCTACCGAAATACGCCCCATTGGCAATAATATAATTCAGAATTTTTCCAGTGTAGATAGTGGTATCAGCACTTGATTTGATCGTTTGATGACGATAGGTAACTAACGATCTGATAATTGCCCATTGATATGCAATGAATGACCCGAACAACTTCGTCGAACTATTAACTCGTTTTACCACAAGTCCACCAAGACCAACGTCCGTTATGTTGATAAAATATCTCGCGGCATCGTTTCCTGATAGGTCTTTGAATTTAGCCAACCCCAGATCTAGTTGTTTGAATTGATCGGTGTCAATTCTGTTTTTTAAAATCGGTAAATCAAAACTTGAATTGATACTTTTAGCAAAGTCATTTCCTGTTCCATACGGGAGTACGCCAATTCGAATGGCATTGAATTTTGATTCAGAAAAAAACTTCCTGCTTTCCATAATTCCATTGGCAACTTCATTCAGCGTTCCATCACCACCAACGCAAATCAGGTGAGTAAAGTCAAGCTTTAGAGCATTGATAGCTAATTGGCTTCCATTTTTATCTGGCTGAGTAATAAAAAATTTCAGGATATAGCCTTTGGAAAATTGTTTTCCTATTTTTTTTATAACACGCCGATGTGATTTTGTTTTTCCATTTATAATGAAAGCAATTTTCTTCATGATGGGAAGAGATTGAATATTATTTTAAAATGTAGCCATTCTTATATAATTCTTTAGCCTTCATTTTTATAATGTTAATGTCAAGTTTAATGGGATCAATTGGGGCATCAGTAGAATCTGTTTTTACTGACACAATCGCATCAACAATATCCATCCCTTTAAAAACTTGTCCAAACACAGTGTAATCGCCATCAAGCCGTGTAAGACCCTTTTTATTTTGAACAATATAAAACTGGCATCGCGCTGATAGCTTTCCTGGGTTATTATCTCTACCCGCACCAACTGCTCCATATTGATGTTTTAGGGTACCATTGAATTCGGGTTTCAAAAGATATTCCGGATCGGTAAATCCTGCTGGCGTATCAGGACATCCGCCCTGGACTACGAAATTATCGATAACGCGGTTAAAAGTTAATGAATCCCAATAACCATCGTTAGCCAATTGAATAAAACTTTTTTTATGATGATGAGTTTCGTCATAAAGCCAGAAAAGAATTTCTCCTTTGATTGTTTTGATCTGGCCTACAGAATAGATTTTCTCTTCCTTTTTTGCAGCAGTGAAAATGATTGAAGCAAAAAGGACCCAGATAATCTTTTTCATTGCTGATAATTTGAAATTCATCTTTCAATGTTAAAATCATTCAGTTATTTATATCCTTGCCGTATACTTTTATCGGTACACCCTTCATCGCAAAACAATATTGCTAAAAAATATAGTCAGTAGTAAGGAATGCTGATTCCCTGTTTCTTAAAATATTTCCAATGATTTGTTTATTCTCGGGAGTAGACTTGGCCGCAACCAATGTTCTGATCGAGAATACTCGTAAAGCATCCCCAATTGACAGTGTTCCTTCGGCTGAATCCTTTCTTCCATTGAATGGAAATGAGTCAGGTCCGCGTTGACATTGCGTATTTAAATTTATTCGTCCGACCTGATTTGCGAACGCATCAATGAAACGGCTAATTCTTTTAGAATCTTTTCCGAAGATACTTAGCTGCTGGCCGAATTGCGAATTAAGGACATAATTGATCGGCTCATCATCATTATCAAATGGAACAATTGGAATCACGGGACCAAATTGTTCTTCGGAATAGATTCTCATTTTATCATTGACCGGATATAAGACTGCCGGATAAAAAAATGTATGAAGCGTTTCTCCTCCTCCTGGATTCATTACTCTTGCGCCGTTCTTTATTGCATCGTTAACCAATTCATTTAAGTAGCCTGTCTTACCCGGTTCAGGAACAGGCGTGATCCCAACACCTGGCTCCCATGGCATTCCTGGTTTTAATTTTGCAATTCCATCGGTTAAATTTTTTATAAATACATCAAGAATGCTACGATGAACAAAAAGAATTTTTAATGCTGTGCAACGTTGCCCGTTAAATGATAATGTGCCGGTCAAACATTCAGCAACAGCATTATCAATATCGGCATCTGGCATAATGATAGCTGGATTTTTTGCATCAAGTCCCAGGATCGCTTTGAGACGATGTGATTTAGGATGAAGTTTTTTCAATTCATTGGCCCCTTTGTTTGTTCCAATAAATGCGAAGACATCTATTTTTCCAGTCTCCATTAACGCACCCACAGTTTCTCGCCCTTTTCCATAAATGATGTTAATCACTCCTGGTGGAAAGCAATCCCGAAACGCTTCAAGTAACGGACGGATTAATAGCACACCATACTTCGCGGGTTTAAATACTACCGTGTTTCCCATTATCAATGCCGGGAAAAGTGTTGTGAAGGTTTCGTTTAATGGATAATTAAAGGGGCCCATGCAAAGAGCAACGCCGAGTGGTACTCTTCTCACTTGTCCCATGATGCCTTGTTCCTGAACAAACTTTGCTGAGTTGCGATCAAGTTCTTTCAATGCATTTATTGTATCAACAATATAATCGCACGTACGATCAAATTCTTTTTCAGAATCTTTTTGTGCTTTACCAATCTCCCACATTAAAAGATTCACAATTACTGTGCGTTGCTCACGCATCTTCACAAGAAATTTTTCTACATGCTCGATGCGTTCCAATACCGTCATTAATGGCCATTTTCCATGACCTAAATCATACGCAGCTATAGCTGAATCCAATGCCTGAAGTGCTTCTTTAGATGTAAGAAGTGGTGTGCTTCCTATATTTTTTTGTTCCAACTGATCTCCTTTCTTAAGAAAGACAGGACTCATTACTGGATTCAATTCGCCTCGCCATAGTTTTAATTCGCCATTAATAAGATATTCACGTTGTTCAATGAATTGAGATAATCGTGCTGCGGCCGGAATAGATTCTTCGGTTGGGAAAAGATTAGAAAGAAAATCATTCATAGTTAAAATGTGGGTTGAATGGTAGGTGTCATCATGCTTACAGCAGAGGATGTTCCAATGCGATCGGCTCCCGCTGCAATAAGTTGCAACGCTTGCCCGCGTGTTTTAATTCCGCCTGATGCTTTTATTCCAATACCTGTCGGTAACGATTTTCGCATTAGTTCAATGTGTGTAACGTTTGCACCCGCTGGTGCAAATCCTGTGGAGGTTTTCACAAAATCAGCGCCTGCGTCTGCGCAAAGTTTACATGCTTGAGTGATCTCTTCATCGGATAAATATGCTGTTTCAATAATTACTTTTAGAAGTTTTTGATGCACATGGGCAAGATGCGCGCACTTCGCTATTTCGATTTTAGTCCAGGGGATCCCGGTTTTAAATGAAGAGATATTCCAGACGACATCGATTTCATCGGCACCATTGTCAATCCCTCGTTTGATGTCATCAAGCTTTGTTTCGGTCATGGTATATCCTAATGGGAAACCGGCAACAGTAACAAGTGTTATCGGTGCATTGCCGATTTCTCTTTTAGCGCGCTTTACCCAAAAAGGCGGAACGCAAAGACCCAGAAAATTATACTGCTTTACTTCCTCTACCAGTTTGTCAATATCCCGGATCGTTAGCGTTGGGCTAAGGTTAGTGTGTTCAATTGTTCGAGAGAAATTCAAAGGTGTTTTTTGGTGTTATCGTGGTGTAAGTTATTACTAATCACGGAACCTATCAATCACGGATTTTTTAAAAACAATAAAGCTGCTCATAATGTTTGAGGCAGCTTTATTAATCTTTCGTCTTTAATCTTTTATCTAATTGCTCTAATGTCTTATTCCACAGACTTTGCAATATTTTCTTTTTTCTATTGACCTTATTTTTGGTGGTTTCTTATGCCCAAAGTAAGGCGGCTTCATAATGTCAGTACCACCACCACGCTCAAATGTTTTTTCTCTTTTCTCTCTTTCCTTCCAGGTAGTTTCTATGCGGTTGTAATAATCCTTTTGAGCATCGTATGTAACTTTTCCTTTCCTTTTCTTCTTTTTCTGTTTATTTGGTCCATAATATTTTACTGGATTTACAGGCTGAAGAGTAGTTGGAAATTTTTTATTGTCAGTTGCTTTAACCGACTCTCTTGATTGCTGCGCATTCACTTCAGCAACTGAGGTCGCCAAAAGTATAACTGTCCACAAAACAATTTTGAACATCATTGCACAAAGTTAAAGAATGATAGAGGGGATTTTCTAAAAGCCAAGACAATTTAATGGCGTATTCCGCATTCGTTGCAATATGTCATTTTGTAAGTTGGTCTGCGCTTTGGAATGTGCTTGTGCCCAAAATAGCGATAGTCGCTGAATTGCGCTTTTGCAAGCCTTTTGGCAATTTTTTTCTTTTCGTGAGCAGCCTTCTCAACTCTTTCGTAAAATTCATACTCTTTAGTATGCTTCGCTTTTCCCTTGCGAGCTTTCGTTGCCTTTGTCCGGGAAGGGGCATAATATTCGTTCCTTTTCCCCGGTTCAAGAGAGGTTGGTGTGTGCGATTGAGCATGAACGAGCGTTACGTAAATGGAAAAAGCCAGAAGAAAAAATAACCTTGGTATTTGCATAGCAAAGGTTAAACGGATTTCAGATTTATTTTATTGCGTGTGATGTTGTTGGTGTTCTTCAACAACAGGACTCGTTCAGATACTTTAGTAGCGAAACACCAACTAGGATTGCAAAAAAAAGCCACCTATGAAGTGGCTAATATTTTATGAAAACTACATCTTAGTCACTCGATTTTTCTTGTGCCATTGTTTGTTGACGACGATAGATCCAGGGAGGAGTTGGGTTATCTTCTTTCCAAAGTCCTTTTCCGCTTAATCGTGCTTGCTCTTTCAAAGCTTCCAATTCTTCCACAGGCTGTCTTTCAGATGTCCAGGCAAGGCCTTCCTTAATAAGTTCACGTCTTGGATCGGGTGAACCCTCTACATAGATAACACCAAGTCTGTTTCCCAAACGATCTTTACCGCGAAGAACGATAGTGACGTGTTTATTCAATATCATCTTTGTTAACATCTTCTTTGCTTGTTCTCCATAATTCTGTCCCAATTCAGGGCAATCAATTCCATGAAGGTAAACTACATATTCTCCGGTGAAATCAATTATTTCGATTGTATTTCCATCAATGACATTATGTACAACTCCTTTAATTTCATGCACCACCTGGCCGGTGGAAATGAAAGCTATGAAGCATAAAATAAAAGCCCCAAGCACTGTTTTCGTTTTCATGTTATTCGCTGATTCGAAAAGTAAAGATTGGGAACTTGAGGATAGCTTATTCAACCATCTGTCTGTAAGGATTTCACATGTATGATTTTGACGGGTTTTAAATAAAAACCTTCGAAATTGTTCAAAAAATGACAATTTTTCTTTAATACGATTTTAGCACAGAAGGTAAAGCGAGGATCGGAATATTTTTAAGGGAAACGGAAAAGCATCAAAAACAGATTCATAATCTAACCCTTTCCGCATTTTCTATTTTGTGGATAAAAATCTTGAGAATTAGCCAAAAAGAGCAAAAAAAGTCTTTATTAGAAAATAACTAACAACACTGATGATAACCATACCTGCAAATAACCTGGCTCGATGGTTGTAAAACTTGACCGATGGCATTTTCATGGTGAATTGATTTATCGTAATGAACACTCTAATCAGGACAATATTGGGCAAAAAAAATATGTCAGCACGTCGAGTGGTTAAACTACTGGCATCAACGAACCTCAAAACCCCTTGAAAGGGATGTTGGTTGAGGGCTTAAAGAAGAGAAGTTACCAATTTGAACAATCCTGTAGCCAGTATCATAGTAAGGGTCATAACAGCTCTTTCGCAGTGAGATTTAATTGGTAGATGTATGTTTTTCATAGACTGGATTTGATTGCCCGAAAATCTACGCAACCCGATACATGACCGGATCTACTTAAGAAGGATTTCTTTCAACATTTCCAATCAATCGCATTGTTTCCAGGCTTGGATTCTCTTTTCCGCCACGAGGCTCTACAGTTACCGCAAAGGCAACCGCTCCATTGATACTTTTCATTTTCAGAAGACCTGCGAAATTTGAATCAAAAACTCCAGCGTCTACAGGTTTTCCATCTACAATGGCCCATAACTGGAACTGATTTTCTTTAGAAATCGCCTTTAGTTGCTGGATATTTAAAAACACTTCCTGAGTTGAAGAATTCCAGTAAACGGAGGCAAGAGCATTTTTATCGTTGTCAGTTCCTTTTAGAATTACTTTGATGAAAGCTGTGCTTTCCATGATTGTCAGATCTCCCTGGATTTTATCCAGTTTTTGATTGACTACATTATATTCTTCCGCAATTCTTTGATTTTCTGACTTGATTTGAGCCAATTCGATTGAATCAGCCTTCCAAAGCTGATGATACTGGAAAGCCATAAACGATGCGAAAAGCGCAATAGCAACAGATGCGGCGGTGGCGTATTTCCAGACTTGCTCCGGATAAAGCGCCACAATCTTTGCTTCCGTTTTGGAAGATGAATTGATTCTTGACATTACCTTCTCTTTTACATGTGCCGGAGGTGTAAGAGAAGAATCAAACACAAGTTTTTCGAGGGTTTCTTCTATCATGCGAAGTTCTTCTCTTAACTCCGGATGTTGTTTAAGAGTCTGTTCAACACTTACGCGCTCAGACTCTGTAACCTCACCCAAGGCGTAGGATTCTAAAATTCCGCTCGATATGTATTCCTGTGTGTTCACGTTACATTCAAAATAGATCTTAATTCTTTTAGTGCCATCCGGGTACGTGTTTTCACGGTCCCTAATGGGATGTTAAATTCTTCCGCCAATTCCGATTGAGTGAAACCTTTTAAATACAAATGGTCTATAACAAAACGCTGGTCCTCGGGGAGCATCATCAGCGTCTCTTTTAATCCAATACTGTCTATTGGAAGTTCCGCTGATTCCTGCCGGTCTATTTTAGTTACGAGATTATCTATGTCATCGGTTTTTCTGCCCTGGCTCATTTCTTTAGAGCGCGTTTTATCTATTGCCTGGTTTCGGGCAATATTTAGCATCCAGGTAAACAGACGCCCTTTTGAAGAATCATACGAATTAATTTTATCCCAGATCTTTACGAATACATCCTGGATTAATTCTTCAGCAACTTCTTCTTTTCGTACGATGCGAATAACTACACTATATAACGCCCCCGAATAGTGATCATATAAATAATCGAACGCCGTGGAGTCCCGCTGACAAAGGCGCATGATTAATATACTTTCTTCTATCGTTTTTGACTGTGCGATAATTTTTATAAGTAACGGAATGGAAAGGTATTAATTTTTTTTTCTCTAAACCTACCTGGCTTATGAATGATGTTGCCTTTTGTTCAAACTTATCAAAATCCGATGTTGAACATTACTCCGTATCTGTGGTTATATGTTTAAACAAACCAAAAAATTCAAATTTATGAAGAAAATAATCATTTCAGCTCTTAGTCTGTTCTTTGCAGTCGGAGCATTTGCACAAAAACCAGTTGAAGTAGGTGGGGCAATGATGTATCCTGCAAAGAACATTATAGAAAATGCAGTTAACTCAAAAGATCATACAACACTTGTTGCTGCAATAAAGGCAGCAGGTCTTGTAGAAACATTATCAGGTCCTGGACCTTTTACAGTATTTGCGCCTACAAACGCAGCCTTTGATAAGCTTCCTGCAGGAACGGTGGATAATCTAGTGAAGCCAGAGAACAAAGCGACGCTTACTTCTATCCTTACGTATCACGTTGTAGCTGGAAAGCTTAGCTCAGCTGATGTTGTAAAAGCTATCAAAGCTGGTAACGGTAAAGCAGAATTGACAACTGTTCAGGGTGGAAAACTGTCGGCAATGATTGTGGGCAAAGATGTAGTTTTAAAGGATGAAAAAGGTAATACTGCTAAAATTACTATCGTGGATGTTAATCAATCAAACGGTGTAATACATGTGATCAATGCAGTATTGATGCCGAAATAGAAAATTTCTGTAATCCTAATGTGTTGTTTTAAAAATACTCTGCTACACATAGCAGAGTATTTTTATTTTATAGTGTCGGCATATAGTAGAAGTTTTTGGGCACGTGTAGAATTAATTGTACGTTTAAAATAATCTTCCGACAGAAGATATATACACAAAATATTTTTTTGTTTTTCTTCATCTAATTGAAATCCAATATGGAGTGTTGATTACGTAGGTGATAAAACAAACACTTTAAACAATAAACGTATGATTAAAAATTCCTTGGAGGAGGTTGGGGTGAAGAGAACACTCTTAGCTCCGGTGAGCCGGGGTACTTTTCTTAAGTACTCGGGCGCGACTATTGTCGTAGCAGGCCTGACAATGGCTGGCTGCAAAAGCAATGATACAGTAAATCCTGTAACAGTTGATCTTGGCACGGGTGATACTGGCATATTGAACTATGCTTTTTTACTGGAACAGCTCGAGGCTGCTTTTTATGTTAAGGTAATGACCAGTCCTTATTCCGGTATGTCAGCAGCAGAGACCACGATCCTATCGGAGATTCGTGATCATGAACTATTACATAGAGATTTCTTTAAGGCAGCTATAACATCCGGCGCGATTACGTCATCATTAACATTTAATTTCAGTTCAATTAATTTTTCTGACCGTACATCTGTGCTTACAGCAGCAAAAACATTTGAAGATCTTGGAGTTTCAGCGTATAATGGTGCAGGAAAATTGATCAGCAATCCTGATTATTTATTACTTGCCGGAAAAATTGTTTCTGTTGAAGCAAGGCATGCATCTGCTATTCGTGATTTGCTTAGTCCTTTTTCAGCTTCTTTCTCGGGAGATGATGTGGTTACGGCAGACCAGGGTCTCGATGGTGCTAAAACGCCTACCGAAGTTCTAACAGCTGCTGGGGTTTATGTCCAGGCCAAAGTTGTTTTTGATAAACTACCAACTACTTAAAAGATCAGAAGCCATGAATATTTATAAAATAATCGATGAGATCGGTAAGACTGATCCGGAAGTAAATGAAAGATTGTCGAGAAGAGACATGTTTAAAAATGCCTCTTCATTTGGGAAGAAGGTTGCTATTGCAGCATTGCCTTTTGCCTTTGGAGGTACTTTGAAAAAAGCATACGGTGGATCAAAGGGAACACAAGAAACAATTGTGGAAGTTCTCAACTATGCGTTAACGCTGGAGTACCTTGAGAATGAATTCTATCAAAAAGGTATCGCTGCTGCTGGATTAATTCCATCTGACAGAACAGTTATTTTCACACAGATAGGTAAACACGAAGCTGCCCACGTTGCATTTCTAAAGACCACCATTACTGCGCTAAGTGGTACGCCTGTAGCGAAACCTACTTTTGATTTTACTGCGAAGGGTACTTTTCCTGATGTTTTCACAAACTATCAAACATTCCTGACATTGTCGCAGGCCTTTGAAGATACAGGTGTTCGTGCTTATAAAGGCAGGGCGGCAGAATTGATGAGCAATGATGCTGTATTGACAGCTGCACTTCAAATACATTCAGTGGAAGCAAGACATGCGTCAATGATCAGAAGATTGCGGGGCGAGAAGGGATGGATTACAGGAAAAACCGGCACTCCTGCTGCAACCTATGCAGGTGAAGATAATGTTACACAAGGCGGTGCAAATGTTACTACCCTTGGATATAGCGCAGATATTGCGACTCAAGCTTTTGATGAACCTTTAACAAAAGATGCTACACTGGCGATTGCAGGTCAATTTATAATGTGATTAGATTGAGCGGGTTGTTTGGAAAACCGGATCGGGGATCCGGTTTTTTTATGATTTGATCTGTAACTAATAAAAACCCGAAGCGCTCACTTCGGGTTCCTCTTTCAGATAAAATCCGTTTTTACAAATGGATTACCTCATTATATGCAGCAGCGGCTGCTTCCATCACTGCCTCGCTCATTGTAGGATGCGGGTGAACAGTCTTTATAACATCATGTCCTGTCGTTTCAAGCTTGCGTGCTGCGACAACTTCAGCG
>Ga0123336_10001039_pt1 | contig 26184 bp, 20 predicted proteins | sample SSSSmetaG_FD_96466 | JGI IMG/M metagenome (GOLD analysis project Ga0123336, IMG submission 96466) | Glacier valley bacterial and archeal communities from Borup Fiord, Nunavut, Canada, to study Microbial Dark Matter (Phase II) - ​SSSS metaG | ecosystem: Environmental > Aquatic > Freshwater > Ice...
CAAGTTAGAGAAGATAACCCGGCAATTAGGCATCGGTCATTTTCGCCTCAAAGCACAACTTTATTTGCGCGGACTCAAAGCCATGCACTACGCGCTGAACAAAATGGCTGCGTAACATCAGTACTTCAATGCCTGTTCACCCGCAAACTCTGGGGTTAATATGGGGGTGCCAAATAACTTTGTTACGTCTACTGCTCAACCACGTCCGGCTCGTAGCGGTAATGCTTACGCCGGAGCAACAAATGCCCCTAATAGTTACAGAGAATACTTTAGTCAAATTCTTCCTAATGCTTTGCAACAAGGAAAGCAATATTACGGAGAATTTTGGGTGAGTTTAGCGCCATTATCATGGTTTTCGGCGAGGCAGCTTGGAATGCATTTATCTTCCGCACCGTTACGGCCAACTTTTGCCTCAATTGTGCTTAATCCTACCATTGCAGATACTCCGGGAAACCCAACCGTGGTGGGCAATCAATGGGTTAGGATTAACGGAATATTTTCGGCAAACGGGAACGAAAGGGTAGTGACTTTAGGCTGTTTTTTGCCCGAAAATGACCCAACTACCGGTAATCCCGCCCTTGCGCCCGGCCCATATCCAAATCCAAGTCCTCCAAACGGGCATCCTGGTGCCTATTATTTTTACGATGACTTGAGTCTTTTCCAGCTTCCAAATGTTGGGCCGAATCAAGATATGGCTTGTCAAGCGGGACCTGTTACCATCGGCCAAGGATGCCCCCTGCCGGCTTCTATCGGTCCAGTAACTTATCAGTGGGCGCCCACCACAGGCCTCGCTACGCCAAATCAACTGACAACCTTAGCATCTCCTGCCTCAACCACAACTTATAATTTGACTGTAACGGTTGGGGGCAGGACTGCCCAATCGAGTGTAACCGTCACACTCACTTCTGGCATTCCGGCCTCTGCTACGCAACTAGGAAGTCCCAATGTTACAACGACAATATCGGGTTCAACTACATACAGCGGCGCTTATCATGTGAAAGGCGACCTATTGTTAACAAAAGGAACTTTCACACTCAACCCCGGTACTACGTTTTATTTTGACAATTTACCTGCTAATGGCCAACCCATTGGCAAAATCACTGTAGGTAATAACGCCACACTGCGCATCAATAACGCGACGCTCCGTGGAGCTTGCAATTCCTGGTTCGGCATTGTGCTCTCGCAAAACCACTATGCAAATTCGCATCTAATCATTGAGAACAATAGCACCATCGCAAATGCCAAATACGGCGTTTACGCTGAGCCAGAAGACCCAATGGTATCGATGGTTTACGATACCCAATACTCCATCACTAATTCACAGTTTCGCAACAACTGGACACACATCTACGATGAGTCGCAGCATTCTAGTCCGGCCAGTTCCTGCGTGATTACCGGTTGCTCTTTTACCTCAAGCGCGCAGCAGATGCTGCCGCCGTACAACAACACGGGCACGGGGAGCTACAACGACCAAATTACGTATCAGGCCCTGTTTATCAATCCCTACACCTACGGTGTTACCTACCCTAACCAGCCCGACGATACCAACTCAGGAACCGTCAATGTAAGTGGTAACTCCATTAACACAGCCGTGTACGGTATTCTGAATCATTTTCAAGATCGAAACCTCGTTAATATCAGCGCCAACGTCTTGACTAATGTCTACACGGTTGGCATCTGGAAAGCTGCTAATCCAATTTATAGCGTAGACCGGAACTCTGTCAGTCTGAGTGCTAGCAGGTTTGTTAATACTGTTCAAATCAGCAATCTAAATCCGGTAATTGGTATTGACGCGGGCGCGTTCTCAACACTTGGAGGAAGGGTAAGTAATAACACAATTGCTGGTGAAACTTTACAGAACTCATTTTTATTCAAGGAACAAATAGGTATTGTGGCTCCGAATGAGTTAGTAGCGGTGCAGGGGAACACGCTCAGCAGATTAAGTGCGGGTACTACTTACAGCACCCCAAACATCAACTCATTCGACAACCGCTTCACCAATTGCCAAGCAGGTATAAAGCTTATCCCTTACGACCAGACCTTTAGCACTAACATTCACGGCCCGTCGCGCGTGGAATGCAACACGTTTGAGCGCGCTAATGGGTTCACAGACCAAATTTATGGCATCTGGGCGCCCCCTAGAATACCATCCGGCGGAGCCAACGACCCTGACCGGGAAGCTTACTTACCAGATTTGGGCACGGTACGACCCTGTGGCAACAGTTTTTCTAACGTAAGCACTGCCGTGCAGAATGACGGAAAAAATCTTAGCCCGACGTATTATCGATTCAGCAATGCGCAGGAAACGGTTGTGGGTGGTCCAAAACTACGTGTGAACATCGGGGGTGTGGCCCCTCCTAATGAATGCCAAAGTCGCGGAGCCAATAGTTTTCCACTGAACGGGATTAATCGCCAGGCAAATACTTTCGCTTACGTTCAAAGCTTGATGGACTCGGTGCGGCTCCAAAGTGTACCGGCTGCACGGCAAGGGCTCTATGAAGGCCAAATCATCCGATATTTTGCCAATCAAGCCGACTTGTCGGCGTTGGAGCAGTACGCAGCGACAATCCCCTTGGCCAATCGGGAGGCAACTTATACGTTTAACCTGTACTTGTTGCGGGAGTATTCCGGAAAGCATCGGCCAAAATTCGCGCAACGCGCCCAGCAACAGTTGCTGGCACTAGCCGCCGGCAACAACGACCTGCGGCAGGAAGTAGCGGTGCTGAGCCTGCTGGCGCGTGCTACCTGGCCGTCTGCCGGGAGCCGATTGCCTGCCGCCGACAGCACCTTACTGGCGACCGCCGCTGCCTCGGGAACAACTGTGGCCGAGCGGGCCGCCTCCTGGCTGCGTTACTACTACCCGCACGCAGCGCCGTACCGGGAGCCCCGGCAGTCGCCTTCGGTTACCGCGACGGCCGGGCTGCCGGCCCGTCCTCTGCTCGTTGAAAGCAAATTGTATCCCAATCCCGCCACCGCCACCGCCGTTGCGCGCTATCAGACGGCCAAACCCGGACAGGTCGTCGACCTGCAAGTGTTTAGTTTGCTGACAAGTCGGCAAGTACTGATGAGGCGGCTACCAGCTACGAACGGCCACGAAGCTTGTCAGGAGCAGACCATTAGCTTACGGGACTTGCCCGCCGGTCAGTACAGCTACCGCTTCGTAGTTGATGGCCAAGCCCAGGCCGCCCATCATTTTGTCATTCAATAAAATGTTTGCCAGTACGGGTCGGGGCCGTTTCTTTCACCCCGGCCCGTATTTTCTCATCGTAAAGTCGGGTATGCGCTTTTTGGTATTCCTGCTGGTGCTGGGCCTGACCGGTCCCGTGGATGCCCAATGCATCACGCGGGAAACCGTTATTGACCGGAGCAATAACTTTGTGTCCGGTTGCCTGTACACGCCCACCGGCTTGCTCCTGGTGGACCACGCCGTTTATCGCCCCGTGCCTGTTTCGTCCGCGCACTACTTTCAATTGGTGTCGCGGCAGCTGGACTCGCTCGGTACCGGTCCCGCGGTGCCCAACTCGGAATGGCGGGCGCAGGCCACGGTACAGGCGCCGGCCGGGGGCTACGCAGTGGCCACCACCGCCGTGAGCCCCAACTGGCCGGCCGAGCGCACGGACCTGGCGTTTTACCGCTACGGCAACCCCCTGGCCCTGCCCCGGCTGGCCCGCGTCCAGGACCTGGACGGGGGCAGCAACGACTACAGCACGGACATCCTGGCCGCTTCCGACGGCTATTTTATCAGCGTCTTTGTGGATGGACGTTCCATTCGGCAAAATTTCAAACTGCTGAAGACCGATACGGCCGGCGCCATTCTCTGGCAAAAAAACTACGGAATCGGCGTCAATGACTTCATCACCGGGATGCGCTACACCGCCGAAGGAAACATCCTGCTGGCGGGGCAAAGCTCGGTGGCTCCCAGCAACGACGTGCGGTTGCGTATGCTGTTGGTGGATGCGGCCGGCGACTCGCTGGCCGGCTTGCAGTACGCCACGCCGTTGCCGGGCACGCACCTGCGCGCCAACGGCGCGTTCGAGGACCGGCTGCTGGCCCTGCGGGGCGGCGCCTTCGCCCTGCTGGCGGAGCTGGACTCGGCCGGCACCACCCATTCGCTGGTGCTGAAGGTGAACCGCCGCCTGCAGCCGCGCTGGCAGTTCACTTACCGGGCCGCGCCCCTGTTCGGGGCGGCCCGCCGCATGTTTTTGGCCGGGGCCTGCGAGCTGCGCGACAGTTCGGTGCTGGTGCTGGCCACCAACCAGTACGGCTCGGGCCACAACAACCCGTTTTACCTGCTGCGGCTGGACGGGGCCACCGGGCAACTGCGCAACACCTACCCGCTGCTCAGCTCCTTCTGCTCCCAGTTCCACGCCACCAAACTGCTGCCCGACGGCGACAGCGCCCTGTTCGTGCTGGGCACCTGCGCCGCCGGCACGCCGGGCGGCACCTACGCGGCCCACATCAGCCTGCGGGGCCTGCCGGCCGTGGTGCTGGCGGCGGCCGCACCGGGGCGGCCGCCGGCCGGGCGGGTTGAATGGGAGGGCCTGTACCCCAACCCCGCCGACCAGGCCGCCACGCTCGCGTACCGGTGCCCGGCGGGGCTGCCGGGGCCGGGCGTGCTGCGGGTGCGCGACGTGCTGGGCCGGGAGGTGCGGCGCTTGCCCGTGCCGGCCAGCCCGGCGGGCCGGCTCACGGTGCCGCTCGCGGGGCTGGCCAGCGGGTTGTACGTGTGCGAACTCAGCTGGCCCACCCAGCGGCCGGCCACCCGCAAGCTGCTGGTGCGGCATTAGGTAACATGTTTTCGTTTACTTTCTAACTCAGCTTCAATCATGAAGACACATCTACGCCGTTCCCTCACCGGACTTCTGCTGCTGGGCTTTGGCACTGGCGCTCCCGTCTGGGCCCAGGCCCCCGCCAACGACGACCCCTGCGCCGCTACCCTGCTAGCCAGTGGGGGAAATCTATGCACGGCCCCCACGGTAACCACCAACGCGGGCGCCACCCCCACCGTGGTGGCTGGCCACGACAATCCCACGCCCGGCTGCGCAGGCGGCGGCCCGCAGCCCCACGACGTGTGGTACGTGTTTCAAACCGCGGCCACCGGCCTGGGCAGCTTCGGAGCCACCGTAACTGTAACCGGCAACCCGGCCGGGCAACTGCGCTTGTATGCGGTGCCCAACTGCCAAGGCCCTTTTACGCTGGTGGCGTGCAGCGCCGCTACTGCGCCCAACACCGCCGCGCCGCGCCTGGTGACGGGGGCCCTGCAGCCCAGCCGTTATTATTACGTGGCCGTGAACGGCGCCAGCGACACCGACCAAACCGGGGCGTTCACCATCTGCGTCACCGATGGCCCCGGCGTCCCTTCGTGCGGCGCTCCGTACTTTTTGGGCTCCGGCTCGGTGAATGCTACATCCGCCCAGATTGGTTTCCGCGACGGGGCCAGCAGCGGCGGGCCCTATCAGGCAGTGCTCACGGGCGGGGGCACCACTCAAACCATCACGGCCACGGCGTCGCCGCTGGCTATTACGGGCCTGGCGCCGGCCACTACCTACCAACTCACCCTCACGGGCCAATGCGCGGGAGGGGGCACCACGCCCAGCGCCGGTTACACGTTCTCGACTCCGACCGGCTATTGCCAGGCCGCGCTGGGCGGCAATTGCAGCGCCAACGCCATCACGGGATTTGCCTTGTTGAATACAACACTCAATAACTCAACCCAGCTGACGCCCTGCTCCGACGGACGGGGGTCGGGGGCCAGCAACCTTAACGCCTATACTTTTTACCCGCCCACCCGGCCAAATTACACAGCCACGCTACAAGCCGGAGTCTCTTATCAAACTGCGGTGACGGCCGACGGCCCCAGCAGCGTTTCGGCGTGGCTCGATGCCAACCGGGACGGCAACTTCGACGCTTTGGAGTGGACGCAACTGGCCCGGAGCACGCAAAACGGGCAACCGTCCATTGCCACCCTGGCCGTGCCGGCCACGGCCCTGCCCGGCCCAACGGGGCTGCGTCTGCGCAGCCGCACCGCCGGCAGCCCCAACACGGCCGGCGCGGCGTGTGCAAATTTCATATCGGGCGAAGTGGAAGACTACACCGTGACCATCGCCCTGCCCAGCGGCACGCGGACCGGCGCCGCCGACGCGGGGCAATTGGTGGTCTACCCCAATCCGGCGGCCGACATGCTCACAGTTGCCTACACCCGCCCAGCCGGCGCGGCCGGGGCCGGGCAGCTCTGCATCAGCGACGCGCTGGGGCGGGAAGTGTACCGGCAGGCCGTGCCGGGTGTGCCTTCGGGGGCGGTGGAGGTGCCCGTGCGAACCTGGCCCAGCGGGGTATACACCTGCGTCATCGGCTGGCCCGAGGGCGCGCCCGGCATCCGTCGGCTCTTCGTGCATCCGTAGCGTCGGCGCGCCGACGGCCGCTGTTTTTGATGGGCTGCTGGAAGTTGCTACAGCCTGATTATAAACTGGAAGGAAAGGCCGCCGTTGAGGCGGCCTTTTTAGGGTTGGCCTGTTTTGAAACCCCGGCGTAGCTTGCACCGCCCTATTCTCTGACTCTTTTGCGCCGCGCCAGCCCTGCGCCTCACCCATGCCCGATATTTCCGACGCGCAGCAGCGCATTACCGCCCTCGCCGAGCGCCTGCACCACCTCAATCACCAGTACTACCAGCTCGACATCTCGGAGATTCCCGACCAGGAATTCGACCAACTGCTGGCCGAGCTGCAGCGGCTCGAAACCGAACACCCGGACCTGGCCTTACCTAACTCGCCCACCCGCCGCGTGGGCGGCACCGTCACCAAGCAGTTCCCGACGGCGGTGCACCGCTACCCCATGCTCAGCCTGGGCAACACGTACTCGGAGGACGACCTGCGGGAGTTCGACGAGCGGGTGCAAAAAGGCCTCGAAGGCGCGCCCTACGCCTACGTGTGCGAGCTGAAAATTGACGGCGTGGCCATGAGCCTGACCTACGCGCACGGCCAGCTCGCCCAGGGCGTGACGCGCGGCGACGGCACCCGCGGCGACGTGGTGACGGCCAACGTGCGCACCATCCGCACGCTGCCGCTGGCCCTGCGCCCCGGCCCCGACCAGCCCCAGGACTTTGAAGTGCGCGGGGAGGTGTTCCTGCCGCTGCCCGTGTTTGCCGAGCTGAACGCCGAGCGCGAGCAAAACGGCGAGGCCCTGCTGGCCAACCCGCGCAATGCCGCCAGCGGCACCCTCAAGCTGCAAAACTCGGCGCAGGTGGCGGCCCGCAAGCTGCGCTTTCTGGCCTATTCGCTGCTCACGCCGGGCCGGCACTTCGCCAGCCACAGCGCCGCGCTGGAAGCCCTGAGCCGCTACGGCCTGCCGGTGTCGGACACCTGGCGCCGGGCCACTAACCTGGGTGAAGTGCTGGATTTTGTACACTATTGGGCCAAAAAGCGGTTTGAGCTGCCTGTGGCCACCGACGGCATTGTGATTAAAGTGGACGACTTGCGGCAACAGGACCAACTGGGTTACACCGCCAAAAGCCCGCGCTGGGCCATTGCCTACAAGTACCCGGCCGAGGCGGCCCGCACCCGGCTGAACGAGGTGGTGTACAACGTGGGCCGCACCGGGGCCGTGACGCCGGTGGCCCTGCTCACGCCCGTGCCCCTTGCAGGCACGGTGGTAAAGCGCGCCACCTTGCACAACGCCAACCAGATTGAAGCCCTCGACCTGCGCCTCGGCGACCTGGTGTACGTGGAAAAAGGCGGCGAAATCATCCCAAAAATTACGGGCGTGGACCGGAGTGCCCGCCCGGCCGGCGCGGTGCCCATCCGCTACCCCACGGTGTGCCCGGCCTGCGGCACCCCGCTGGTGCGGCCCGATGGGGAGGCCCATTTCCGCTGCCCCAACGAGCGCGGCTGCCCGCCCCAAATCAAGGCCCGGCTGGAGCATTACGTTTCGCGCAAGGCCCTGAATATTGACGGCCTCGGCGCCGAAACCGTGGGCCGCTTCTTCGACCTGGGCATCGTGAATACGCCCGCTGACATTTACGACTTGCCCGCCCGCCGGCCCGAGCTGGTGACACTGGAGCGCCTGGGCGAAAAAAGCATCGACAACCTCATTGCCGGCATCGAAGCCAGCAAGCAGGTGCCGTTTCCGCGGGTGTTGTTTGGGCTGGGCATTCGCTACGTGGGCGAAACCGTGGCCCAGAAGCTGGCGGCGCACTACCGCGGCATCGACGCGCTGCTGGCGGCTACGGCCGAGGAGATGGCCGCCGTGCCCGAAGTGGGCGGCGTGATTGCCCTGGCCGCCGCCCACTGGTTGCAGCAGTCCGCAAACCGCGGCCTCATCGAGCGCCTGCGCCAAGCCGGCGTGCAGCTGGCCGTGACCGGCGCGGCCCCGGTCCCGGCTTCCGACCGGCTGGCGGGCCTCACCTTCGTGCTGTCGGGCGTGTTTGAGCAGCACAGCCGCGACGAGCTGCACCAGCTCATTGTTTCCAATGGCGGCAAGGTAACGGGCTCCATCAGCAAGAAACTTAGCTACCTCGTGGCCGGCGAAAATATGGGCCCTGCCAAACGGGAAAAGGCGCAGGGATTTAAGGTGCCCATTATCTCGGAAAAGGAATTTTTGGAAATGCTGGGCGCCGACGCAACCGCTGCCCTGCCACCGGCCGCCCCGGCAGGCACGCAGGGCACGCTGTTTGCATAGCGTTGAATTTCTTATATTTGGCATTCATTTAGCCACATCCTCCTAGTTCCACTTATGAACAGTATCGCCGTTGTTGTTGCTGCCGTTGCGTTGTGGGGGGGCACCGGGGCCGCCCCGGCCCGGGCACAGTGCTTCGATTTGCCGCAGCTCCTCGGCATCGGTTCGGCCCGCCTGGCGGTGGAACATCCGGAAAGCATCCGGCAGCTGCCCGCGGCGGAGTGGCAACTGCAGCGCGCGGCCTCGCCCACCCAGGAAATTGTGTGGACTTCGGTGCAAACCACCACCCTGGGCGTGGCCGCAGCCGAAGTACGCCTGCGTCCGCTGCCCGGCCAGCCCACCCCCGACGTGCTGCTGAAAACCACGCAGGCGGCTTGCTTGCGGCAGGTTCGCTCGGCTCTCAAAAGCCAGGGTGTGAAACCCGTGCCCGTTACCTGCCCCAACTGCGAAGCCCAGCGCTACCAGGCCCCGGAGTTCGTGGCCACGTTCTACAGCGGCCTTAAGGGCGACTTCCCGTACCTGCTGGTGGTGCACCCGGTGGCTCCGCCGGCCGGCACCACGGCGCCGGTCAGCCGCGAGTAAGGGCCCAGTGCCCGATTTGCCTTGAATCAACTAAGCCAAAAAAGCCCCTATCTTAGAAAATGGGGGCTTTTTTTCACGCAAGCGACGCGCGCTTAAAAACTTTGCACGATGCTGGTGTGCAAGGTGCGGGGCGACCAGTACCCGCTGGCGATGATGCGGCGGATGGTGAACAGCGGGTCGTTCTGGTCGCGCTTCTCGGCCAGCGAAAAGGCAGCCACGAAGCCGCGCTTCTTCAGCTCAGGGAAGGCCTGCTCGTTCCAGAGGCCGAAGGGGTAGGCGAAGTAGTTGATTTTTTTGCCGGTAATGTCTTCCAGGGTTTTGGTGGGCTTGTCGATTTGGGTCACCCAGTCCTGGCCCTGGTACTTCTTCACGTTGTGGTGGTCCCAGGTGTGCGAGCCGATGACGTTGCCTTCGTCGGAAAGCTGCTTCACCTGGGCCTTGCTCATGTAATGGGGGCGGCCCAGGCTCACGGTCATCACGAAGTACATGCCTTTGTAGCCGTACTTCTGCAGCTCGGGGCGGGCAATGGTGAACTGGTCAAGGTCGGTGTCGTCGAAGGTGAGCATGATGGGTTTGCTCGGCAGCCGAGCGCCGGTGGTCATGTAGGCGTACACCTGGTCGGGCAGCACGGCGTGGTAGCCCGAGTCGGCCAGCATTTTCATGTGGGCCTTGAACGTGGCGATGGGCGTGATGTAGTCCTTGGCGTTTTTGGAGTCCCGCGCCGTCCAATCGCGAATCTGGTGGTAGCACAGGATGGGCACCTGCGGCCGGGCCAGGATGGCGGCCGCGTTGGCCGTCCGGCCGGGCGGGATGGATTTGGGGTCGGGCGCGGGGGTGGCGTTGGCCTCGTCGGTGGCGGTGGCGCGGGTGCCCGAGGTGCCGGCCACGGCCGGGTCGACGGGGGCCGCCGCCACGGTTTCGGCGGTGGCGCGGCTGGTGGCAGCTTCGCCGGTGGTGGCGGTTTTGGAATCGCACGCGGCCAGGGCCAGGGCGGCGAGCAGCAGGAGGGGGGTGGTTTTCAACGAAGGCTTGGGGGAAACGTGCGGCGAGGGTTGGCCGGCGGTGTACTTTTGTCCCGCAAAACTAACCCCCAACCTCCGGCATGAACAACTTTTCGGCGCAGCTTCCCGCGTTTCACGGCACGGGCGTGGCCCTGGTCACCCCGTTCACCCCGGCCTTGGCGGTGGATTTTGGAGGTTGGCGCCGCCTGCTGGACTTTTGCATAGAGGGCGGCGTGGAGTACCTCGTGGTGAACGGCACCACCGGCGAGTCGCCCACCACCACGGCGGACGAAAAAACCGAGTTGCTGCGCGTGGCCAAGGAACACGTGGCCGGCCGGGTGCCGCTCGTGTACGGCATCGGCGGCAACGACACCGCCGCCGTGGAGGACCTGTTCCGCACCACCGACCTGGCCGGCGTGGCGGCCGTGCTCTCGGCCAGCCCGGCCTACAGCAAGCCCAGCCAGGCCGGCCTGCTGGCCCACTACCACCGCCTGGCCGACGCCAGCCCGGTGCCCGTCATCCTCTACAACGTGCCCGGCCGCACCGCCTCCAACCTCACCGCCGAAACCACGCTGCGCCTGGCCAAGCACCCCAACATCACCGGTATCAAGGAAGCCAGCGGCAACATGGACCAGTGCCTGGCCATTGCCGCCCGCAAGCCCAAGGACTTCCTGCTGCTCTCGGGCGAGGACGTGCTCACGCCCGCGCTCGTTGCCTGCGGGGCCGAAGGCATCATTTCCGTCATGGCCAACGCCTTCCCCAAACGATTTTCCGACATGACCCGCGCGGCCCTGGCCGGCAATTTCGCCGCCGCCCGCGACGGCCTGTTCCACCTGCTGCCCCTCAACCCGCTGATGTACGAGGAAAGCAACCCGGTGGGCGTGAAAGCCGCTCTGGAGGCCCTGGGCGTGTGCGGAGCCGCCGTGCGCCTGCCGCTGCTCGAAGCCACCGAGGGGCTGAAGGAGCGGATTCGGAAGGCGCTGTAATTTTTGTGACTGATGATTAGTGGTTGACGTTTGCTAATTGATGCACAATCAACCGCTAAAACTACCAGCCGCTGGCCAGCACGTCGGCCACGTGCAGGCACCGGAGCGGCAGCTTTTCGCGCTTGATGTAGGATTCGAGGTGCATCAGGCAGCTCACGTCGGTGCTCACAATGTAGTTGGCACCGGTTTCGAGGGCATACTCCACCTTTTGCTGGGCCATGGCCACGGATATGGCTTCGAACTTCACGGCGAAGGTGCCGCCGAAGCCGCAGCAGGTCGTGGTTTCGGCCATTTCAATGCGTTCGAGGCCGGCCACGCCGTCCAGCAGCTGGCGCGGGGCGGCCCGGATGCCGCATTCGCGCAGGGCCGCGCAGGAGTCGTGGTAAGTGTATTTACCCGCGAGCCGGGCGCCGGGAATGGCGGGGATGCCGAGTACCCCAACGAGGAATTCGGTTAGCTCATAAATGCGGCCCTGCACGCTTTGGCAAGCCGTTTCCTGGGCGGTGCCGGCAAAAAGGTCGGTGTAGCTGTTGCGCACCATGCCCACGCACGAGGCCGAGGGGCTGACGATGTAGCGGGGCTCCAACCCGGCGCCGGGGGCTGGGGGCGCCGCAAAATCCTGCAGAAATTTCCCGGCCACCGTGCGGGCCTGGGGCGCGTACCCGGCGTTGAAAGCGGGCTGGCCACAGCAGGTTTGGGCAGGATTATAGTTAACGGACACGCCCATTCGCTCCAGCACCTTCACCATGTTCAGGGCCGTGGCCGGGTAAAGCTGGTCGACGAAGCAGGGGATGAAAATATCGACGGGGAGGCTCATGCAGCGGGAGATTACTAAAAAGCGAAAACGCCGGTGGCCGCTGAGCGGGCCGCAGCAAGCGCCGCCCTATCCAGCCCCGAATCCACGCCCTCTTCCGCCAGAAACGCCAGCAGGTTCTCCGTAGCCATGTTGCCGGTTAGCTCGTCGGCGGCCATCGGGCAGCCGCCGAAGCCGCCGATGGCCCCGTCGAAGCGGCGGCAGCCGGCTTGGTAGGCGGCGGCCACTTTCTCGTGCCAGGTGGTGGGCGTGGTGTGCAGGTGGGCCCCAAACTCGACGGTCGGAAATGCCGGAATCAGAGCCGAAAACAGGGGGGCAATGGTGGCGGGGGTGGACACCCCCACGGTATCGGACAGGGCCACAATGCGCACCCCCAGCGCCGCCAGCTGCGCGCTAAAATTCGTCACGATTTCGGGGCTCCAGGCGTCGCCGTATGGGTTGCCGAAGCCCATCGACAGGTAAACCACCAGTGTTTTGCCGGTGCGCTCGCATAGTTCGTGCATGGCGGCCAGGTCGGCCAGGGCGGCGGCGGCGGTCTGGTTGGTGTTGCGGCGCTGGAAGGTTTCGGAAACGGACAGCGGGAAGCCCAGGTAGGCAATTTCGGGGTGCTGGACGGCGGTTTCGGCCCCGCGGCGGTTGGCCACGATGGCCAGTAGCTTGGTCCGGGTCTGGGCCAAGTCGAGCCCGGCCAACACTTCGGCCGTGTCGCGCAGCTGCGGAATGGCCCGGGACGACACGAACGAGCCGAAATCCAGGGTATCAAACCCCACCCGCAGCAGGGCGTTGAGGTAGGCCGTTTTGGTGGCGGTGGGAATGAAATCGGGCAGGCCCTGCATGGCGTCGCGCGGGCATTCGATGAACTTCATGGCGGTAAACGGGGTGGGCAACGGCGCAGGGCCAAAGGTAACAGGCGCGGTCAGGCGGGCCGGAACGGGTCTTCAAATCGCAGGTTTATTTTGACTTTGCCCGAACAGCTACCGTTTCGACAACACCCGCGTCTGGGTCAACTTACCCCCTTTGTCGTAGTATTCGGTTTTGACAATGCCGATGGTGGGGGCATAATAATCCACCTCCCGGCCCGCGTTCTTCAGCACTAAATCGGCGCGGGCCGCGGTGGCCAGCTCGCGCTGGCTTTCCACCGGGTAGCACGAAAACGTGCCGGCCGGTACTGTGACCGCGCCGGGGCCGGCCAAGATTTTGCGCCGGGAAACCGTGGTTTTCACCTTGGCAATGGCCACCGAGGGGCTGCTTACCTGCACCACCACGCCGCCCGCGGGCAGGAGGGCCCCGGCGGCGGGCTGGTTGGGCCAGGCCAGGGGCGTGCCCTGGTAAGCCAGGAGGCGGTCTCGAAACGACTTCAGCCCTTCGTAGTTGATTTCGCCCAGGCCGTCGGTATACGTAGTGTCGTTGCGGCAGGTGTAGCTGAGGTCCTGTTGCTGCAACACGCGGTTGGCGAGGTCGTAGAGCCCGCTTTTGAGGCGAACTTTGGTCGTGGCCACGCGCTTTTTTTTCTTGCCCGTGGTGTCGGTGCTGATTTTGACGACCCGGTAGCGGACCGTGCCCACCATTTTGCCTTTGGGGTCGAGCAGCTGGTATTCCAGGTTCTGGCCTTCGCGCAAGCCAAAGGGGTGCGCGCATCCTTCGGCCTTTTCAAAAGTGAGCTGCGAGAGGGCCGCGGGCCGGGGCGGGTGGAGCGTGTCGGGGGCCGTCTGGGCCAGCACACGGCCCGGAAGGGCCAAGACGAGGGCCGCTGCCCAAGGAAACAAACGAAGGAAACAAGCCATGAGGTTACGACGAGGTGTGAAACAGGACCAAGTGAGGCCCGCCACCAAAGGGCCACAACCCGGCCCAGGGCGTTACGTTAGCAGGCAAAGGTCGTACTTTGCGGCCATCCCGTCCCAAGCAGGCTTGTTGCCCGCCGCCCGGCCCTCACCCTCACCGCTCGCACCATGGCCGACGCTTCTTCTCCCAACTGGGCCGACATGGCCGCCTCGCTGCTCGGCAAGCTGTCCGGCGGCGTGGAGCTGACCTGCGCCTTCGACCAAATGGAGCTGCAGGTGCCCAACCCCCAAAACCCCGCCGCCCCCGCCGCCACCTGGAAGCTGAACGGCTCGTTGCGCATCCGCACCCGCGGCGATAATGCGGCCGCCCCGGCCCCGGCCCTGCGTATTGACCCGCCCGCGCCCAGCGGCCACCCGCAGCCCAACGCCACGCAGCCCGCCGGCCCGTCGTCCCTTGGCTAGTGCTTTCGAAATCGAGGCCCAGCTGGTCATTACCTGGAATGGGCACGTGCTGCAGCTGGCCGGCGCCGGCACCTACCTCATCCTCAACATTCCCAGCCAGCAGGTGCTCGACGAGCTGACCGCCGGCCCGCCCAAGCCCCCAGGGGCTTCCAAACCGCCCAAGCCCACCGGCTCCAACCCGCTGCAGCAGCTCAACGACTTAGCCCGGCAACTGGGCTGGGTGCTCGACCTGCGCGTGGGGGGCAAAACCTACGTCACCTTCGGCGTGCAGCGCACGCCCAAAATTACCTTAAACGCGGTGTTGGGCAAAATTGGGTCTTTTTTCCGGTAACACAATTTGGGGCTTGGGGCGTGGCGGTGCAACTAAATTCAGCTCGCTTAGTTTGCAAGCTGTACCCCCCAAGGCGAACCCCATGAACTACGAACCGAACCCCGACAACCGCGTGGGGGCCGGGCGGGCCCCGTCGGCTTTCGCCCGCATCGAACGGATGCCCCCGTTGCTGATGGTGCTCTACCTGGCCATGCTGGCCAGCACCATCATGTTTCTCATGCTGGTAGCGGCCTACATCACCACCCGCGCCCGCAGCGGCATGCCATCCGGCCTGCATCCGTTCCCGCGGTTCTTTTCCCTCAGCACCATTGTGCTGCTGCTCAGCAGCTACACCATCGGGCAGGCCCCGCGCCTCTACGCGCAAGACGAGCTGGCCAGGCTGGGCCGCTGCCTGGGGGCCACGCTGCTGCTGGGCGGCGTGTTCGCCGGCTTGCAGGTGCTGGGCTGGCGCGAGCTGGGCACGCAGGGAGTATTGTTTCGCGGCCAGGCCAGCGGCACGTTCGTGTACCTGATTTCGGGCCTGCACGTGCTGCACCTGGCGGGCGGACTGCTGTACCTGTTGGTGATGCTGGTGCGCGTGCGAGGCGCGGAGCGCGACGCGGTACGCGGCTTGGTGTTCATCCGCAACCCCTACCACCGCCGCCAGTTCCGGTCACTGAGCACCTACTGGCACTTTGTTGACGTGTTGTGGGTGGCGCTGTTCGCGGTGTTTTTGTTCCTGTATTAAGAGGCAGGCTGAGCCGGCGCCCGCCTCGGTTTCCGGTTACGGAATTACCTCTAGCCAACCCCGGTACTTGCGGCCGTCGGAGTAGGTGGCGAAATAATAGTAGAGCCCGCCACTGCCTTGGCCGGGCCAGCGAAAGTCCCGGTCGGTCGTGCTGAAAACTTCCTGGCCCCAGCGGGTAAATATTTTTAAGTTTTCGAACCGCTCGTCGCAAAAATCCACGGGCAGGTCGGGCAGGCGGAATTCGTCGTTGGCGCCGTCGTGGTTTGGCGTAATGACGTTGTAAAGCTTCAAAGCCGGCGACTCAGGCCGCTGCACTTTGAAGCGCACGGTGCGGGTTTTGGGTACGGGCTGGCACGTGGCGTCCACCAGCCGGAAGGTCACGTCCAAGTCGCGGTGCTGGAGCACGGCCGCGCAGCTCACGTCCCAGCTGAAGGTGGCGCTGGCTTGGCCGGCGCCGTTGCGGGCTTCGAAGCGCATCCCCGCATCGGCGAGATTGAAGCTGGCTTCAGCCGTTAGCTGGAGGTTGTCCTGGTCGGCATCGGTCCCGGTTAGGGTGGCGGTGTAGGTGTTTCCCAACTGCAGAATGACCTCCGCAGGGCCACTCGCCGGGGCCGGGGGCAGGTTCACCGTGCTCAGGACGGGGGGCGTGTTGGCGTAGTCCACCACGATGGGGACCGTCAGCGTAGCCGCCTGTCGTTGGCTGCAGGGCATGGCGGCGGCCGTGAACTGAAATTCGTGCAGGGCCGGCGCCACGGCCCGGCAGTCCACCCGCCAGCTGAAGCGACCCAGCTGCCGCCCGGCCGTCCCGGACTGCACCAGCGTGGCGCCGAGGCTTAAGGGGTCAAAATCGCGCCCGGTCATTTCCAGCACCACGGGGTCGTTGTCGGGGTCGGTGCCGGTTAGGTCGAACGTCACCAGGTCGCCCACCCGCACGTGCAGCGGCAGCCCCGGCCCGGCCGTGGTGCTGATGCTGGGCGGCGAATTGGGCAGCGGCGTGGCCGTGAACGCCACCCGCACCACCGCCAGTTTGGGCTGGCTGCAGCCGTCGTCGCCCACCTGCACGTCCACGTAAAACACCCGGCCGCCGGTGTTCAGGCATTCCGAAAAGCACAGCGTCGCAGTGAGGGTATCGGGCGCCCCCGTGCTGCGCACCAAACCGCTGGTGGCGGTGGTGAAATTGGGCAATAGCCCCGAAAAATTTACCGGGCTGAACGAAACCGTCAGCCGGGAGTTGGGGTCGGGGTCGGTGAAGCGCAGGCGCACGCAGCGGTTGCCGCCCGGCACAAGGTGCAGCGTGTCGCGCCCCGGGCGGTAGGCCACCCGGCCGCTGGTGGCGGGTAGCACCACCAGGCTAGGCGGCTGGTTGATGGGGCAGTTGAGCACCAGAAGCTGAAAATCGCGGCGGGTTTCCCCAATTTTTTCGCCGCGCCGGTACTCTTCGCAGCGCACCCCGAACACAAACAGGCCCAGGTCGCGGGGCCGCACCGTGAGGCGCCCGCTGGCCCGGTCGATTTGCAGCGTGGGCGTGCCCGGAAGCTGCCGCTCGGTGCTCAGGCTGTCTTTCCACGTAATAAGGGAATAGGGCGCGGGCTGGGCGGCCGTGGGCTTGGTCGTGTCGATGTTGGCGTGGCCGTTCAAAGGCGTGGCCATTTCGTACACCAGCGAGTCGCCGTCGGCGTCCTGCCCGCCAAAATTGCAGTAGAACAACTCGCCGCGGCAGGCGTAGTCGGCCAGGGGCGGGAAGATGCGCGGGGTGGAATCGACAAACGCCCGCCCGGCACGCACCACGGCCGGAAACTCCAGGTAGAAGGTTTGGGCCGAATTGCCGGGGCGCACAATGTTGCTGATGCTGGTGTTGCGGCAGCAGCGCTCCACGGCCACGTAGTAGCCCCGGGCGCTGTTGTACGTGTTGGCCGACAAGATGATGGTTTTGCTGTACACCAGGCGCCGGGTGCTCAAAGAGGCCTTGGCGCAGGCGGGGTTGGTGTACGCCACGAAGGTGTTGCTGGTCAGGGGCAGCAGCACGTTGGTGACGCGGTTGTTGGTGCTTTTCTCGAAAATGCTGGCCGTCAGGTCGCCGTCCAGGGCGCTGGGGCTGCCGTTGGCGGCGTCAAAATAGAGGTTGAGCAGCAGCGTGTACGACTCGCCGGTGTTGTGCACCAGTTCCATCTCGCCGCCCACGATGTGCGTGGCCCGCGCCGGGCCGGCCAAGGCCAGCCAGCTGCCCAAAAACAGGGCCAGCGCGGCCCAACCCGGACCCGGCAAACGGAGGCGAACAACCATCGGGTAGCGGAATAAGCGTAGTAAATCCTGAATAAGCCGAAATATACGCCCGCCTTGAGCAACACGGGAGCCCGGTTGGTGTTTGGGGGCGGAGGCGGAGCCGGCGCGTTTTGGACGGGTTCTGGCCCCTTCCGGCGTATCTTCGGCGCCCGCCCGCCAATGCCCGGCCGGCTCTATTCGTTTCGCTTTCCACCTTCCTTTCCTCCCATGAAGTTTCTTCGTTACGCGCTGATTATTTCCGGTATTTCCGTGGCTTCGGGGCCCGGGCAGGCGCAGCAGGTGCCGGCCGCGGCGGCGCGGGCGGCCCTGGCGCTGCCGCTCAGCACGGCCGACCTCGACGCCGGGCGGCTCTGCGCCGCTGCCCACGTGCAAGCGGGGCAACGCCCGGCCACGTCCTCGGTGGCGCACCGGGCCAAGATGAACCGCTACGACGTGAAGTACTACAAGCTGGACCTGGCGATGGAAAACAATTCGCTGAACGTGGCCGGCTCGGTGTGGATGCGCGTGCGGGTGGGCAGCCAGCCGCTCGATTCGCTGGCGTTTGAGCTCTACCAAGCCCCGGTGGGCTCCCCGGCCACGGCGGCCACGCTGCTCATCGATTCGGTGGTGGTGAACGGGCGCCGCGCGCCCGGCATTCGCCGGGCCGGGCCCGACGCCACCGCCGGCCTAGCCACCCCCGTGCCCGCCAACGCCTTGGCCGACGCCCGCATCTACTACCACGGCACGGCTCCGAGCGGCAATTCGTCGTTCATCGGCAACGGCCTGCGCAACCGCGCCCAGGCGCGGTACGGCAACACCACCTTCGCATACAACCTGACCTGGAGCCTGTCCGAACCGTTTGAGTCTTTCGAGTGGTTTCCCTGCAAGCAGGTGCTCACTGACAAAGCCGACTCCAGCGACGTGTGGGTAATCACCACCTTGCCCAACAAGGTTGGCTCGAACGGGGTGCTGGCACGCACCGTGGCCCTGCCGGGCAACAAGGTGCGCTATGAGTGGAAATCGCGCCACCCCATTGCGTACTACCTGATATCGGTGGCCGTGGCGCCCTATACCGAGTACGTTAACTACGCCCACCCCGTGGGCGGCCCCACCGTACCCATCGTCAACTACGTTTATAACCAGGCCACGCTGAATTACTACCAGGGCGAAATCGACCGCACGCCCGGATTCATCGAAAATTATTCGGCCTTGTGCGGCGTGTATCCTTTTGCGGATGAGAAGTACGGCCACAGCATGGCCCCCCAAGGCGGCGGCATGGAGCATCAGACCATGACCACGCAAGACGGTTTCACCTTCACCCTCACGGCCCACGAGTTGTTCCACCAATGGTTTGGCGACAACGTGACGTGCGCTTCCTGGGAAGACATCTGGCTCAACGAGGGGTTTGCGTCGTACGGCGAATACCTCTCGCTGCAAGCCCTGTCCACCCCGGCCAACGCCCGCAACTGGATGAACACCGCCCACGACTACGCGCAGATGTCGTCGGGAAGCATTTACGTGGCCGACACCGCCAACGATAACCGCATCTTTGATTATTACCTGAGCTATAAAAAAGGGGCCGCCGTGATTCACATGCTGCGCTACCTGCTCAACGACGACACCAAGTTCTTCCGGGCCCTGCGCACTTACCAGAGTCAGTTTCGCGGCTCCACGGCCCGCACCGCCGATTTGCAGCGGGTGTTTGAGGCCGAGGCCGGCCGGCCGCTGGGCTATTTCTTCCAGCAGTGGTTCACGGGCCACGGCTACCCGGCATTCAACGGGCGCTGGAACCAGAGCGGCAGCAGCTTCGTGCTGCGCGTGTCCGAAACGGCGTCCGAGCCCGCGTCCACGCCCTTTTTCGACACCGAGGTGGACTACCGCCTCACGTTCTCGAACGGCCTGAGCCAGACCGTCCGCCTGCACCAAACCCAGCCCACCCAAACGTTTCAGTTCGCGGTGAACGGCACCGTGACCAGCGTGGCCGTCGACCCCGACCAATGGGTGCTCGACCTGCCCGTGCCCGCCCCCGTGCGCGACAACACCCTGCTTGCCGCCCGCCCGGCCGTGGCCGTGGCCACGCTGGCGCCGTTCCCCAATCCCTGCCGCGACGCCCTCCAGCTCGGCCCCTTGCCCGCGCTCCGCGCCACGGCCGAAGCTCTCGACGCCACCGGCCGCGTGGTGCTGCGCCAGGCCGTGGCCGCCGCCCAGCCCCAACTCGACACCCGCGCCCTGGCCCCGGGCCTGTACCATTTGCGCCTGCTGGGCCCGGCGGGGGAGTTGCTGGGGCAAGCCCGCTTTGTGCGCGAGTAAGCCCAGCGGTTCACCGGCTTTGGTGTTCACAAAAAAGCCGCTCCTGTCCGGGAGCGGCTTTTTCATTGGCGGTGCCAACAATCAAAAGGCAGCGTGGTATGCCTGGATGAGGGCTTGCGTGCGGGCATTGGGCATGGGCGCATCCAGCAGGGCCTGGGCCAGAGCGTCGAAGGTGGCGGCCGGCGTGAAGCCGGGCTCCAGCACGGCGTTGTTGGCCAGGCGGATGAAAATGGGTTGCCCGTTCACGGCCACCAAGTCCGCCGTCACGAGGCCGTAGCGCTGGTTGCAGCGGCCGGTATTGGGGCAGTCGGTGGGGTTGGGCTTGAACAGCTGCTTGAGGGTGGTTTCGGTGTGGTGGGCGTGGCGTCGGCTGCACTGGTCGGCGCAGGCTTGGTGATAACCCAAGCGCAAAATTTGCTCGCCCAGGTGCTCGTAGAAGTGGCGGAAGTTGCCGGGCCCGATGCTGGGGTCGTAGAAAAACAAGGCGCCCTGCCGGCCGTGTTCCTGCAGCAGTTGGACCCGCAGGCCGCGGTTGCCGCCCGCGCCGCCCTTGCGCAGGTGGTAGGCTTTGAAGTAAGGCCCCAGCCAGTTCAGGAACACCCGCTCCTCCACCCACTGGGCGTGCCGGGCTGTCTGGCTCGGCGAAAGCGCCACGGCTTGCCACCGGGGGCCAGCGGGCTGCTTGGGGCGAAATAAATGCTGGAGAAAATCAAACACAACTGGGGGGGGATAGTCATGTCGAAACACTGGCTCAGGCAAATAGTTTAGAGCCGCTGGAGCCCGTACCGCGCAAAAAAGCCGGCTCCCGTGAAGAAGCCGGCCCGGTGCGGACCCACGCCCCGGGGGGCGGGCCCGGTTATTTTACCCGCGTCCAGCTTTGCGACTTGCCAATGAGCGAGAAGCCAATGTAGCCCTTCACCTCCATGGCGTTGGCGCTTTGCATCTTCATGTAGCAGGAGTAGGTTTTGCCGCTTTCGGGGTCGTAGATTTTGCCGTCGTCCCACTTGTTTTCGTCGTCGTACTTGAAGCCCTGCATAAACACCAAGCCCAAGCGGGGGCGGCTGCGCAGCTTGGGGTCGGGGTTTTGCGAGTCGGTTTTGGGTTTGCCGGTGGTAGGGTCGTTGGGAACGGTCAGGCTCACAATCTTGCCGCACAGCTTATCGCCGCACTTGTAGATTTCAAACGTGGCCTTCTTCTCCGAGTTGGTCCAGACCCCGAGCGGGGACATGGTTTGGGCCGAGGCCAGGCCGGCGGCGCCCAGAACGAGAGCAATGAGCAGGAGCAGGGTTTTTTTCATTTGGGGAACGCAAGAGTTTGGGATGGACGGGAAAAGTAAGGGAAAAAATCGGGAGCACCCAGCGACGGGCCCCGAAACGCCTCATACGCAAGTTTACAGCCAAGTTGGGCGCGGCCACCCGCTGGCCGGCAGCTGGGCGGCCGACACTAAAAAAAAGCGGCCTGAAAATCAGGCCTGAAGACCTCATGCGGGCCGTTTGCTAATAAAATTGCCCAACAAATATTGAACCTTCGGCTGCGCGATTAACTTTACCGCTCAGTAGTGAGTGCTACGACCCCGCTCAAGCAACCCTAAGGTGCTGGGCCGCGCGGGCGGGGCTATGTCGAACGTTAAGAAAGGAGGTACAAAATGTCTAGTAGTCCCAACCAAATCCTGCCATGCCTGTCGAATGTCGTACGCTTCACCGCAGTACGCGCCTAACAACAGCTTCGTGGGGTAGCTCCTAAGGCCACCCACATTCGGCCAGGTCTTATCTCTAAGGAGCGGACGCCGGAACTGCACCCCAGTTTCGCCGCTTGGTAAGATTTGAAGGATTAGATGCCCGGTTTGCCCAGTCGCCCTTCAGTGGGATGGCAGAGGCGAACCGGGCATCGCTGCGTAAAAGAATGGCGCCACGCGGCTACCGGGCAGGCCGCTTATGGACGCGAATGCGCCCGGGCTGGCCCGCCGGTTTGGGTTTCGCAATGGGTACCACTTTTCTTCCGGGGGCAATCCGCTTTTCGGGAACCCGACGGATGACTTTCCGGCGCGCGGCCGTGGCGCTTGGTTTTTGGACCCAGCGAGGCGCCGCTTTCAGCGGTATTGTGCGTATCCTCGGCATCGGTGTGGTGGGCGCCGGCGCGGCTACCCGCACGGTTCGCGGGGGCAACGCCGCAACGGGCCCTTCGGCGCGGGGATTGGCCCCGGCCGGTGCCGCCGGTGCCGCGGCCAAACCCCCGGCCTCCGGGCCAAGGACGCGCCGCACCTGCAGGAAGCGCCGCTCGTAGCCGGTGCCTTCTACCTGGCTCACCTTCACGCCGGCCTCGCGCCGGGCAGAGGAGGCGTGCACAAACCGTAGCGGCACCTCGCCCCGCCCCGACACCACAATGCCGGCGTGGCCGGGCGCAGTGCTGGCGCTGGTCGTGCCGGTAAACACCACGATGTCGCCGGCCTGGGCTTCGGCGCGGGGCACGGGCCGGCCCACGTCGATGAGCAACGCCGTGGAATGCGGCACGGACACGCCAAAATGTGCAAATGTGAAGAGGATGAACCCCGAGCAATCGAAGCCCGTGAGGGGAGAGGTGCCGGCCCACACGTAAGGCGTGCCGCGCTGCCGCAAGCCGAACGCGACGACGCTGTCGGCGCGCGCGCCGACACCCCCTGCGGGGGAAGCGGCCGGCGGGCGGGCTCCGGCCATGCGGGTGGAAGTACGCCCGCCGGGTCCGGCCGCGGCCCCCGGGGCCGGACTCGCGGGGCGGTTCAGCCGCGGCAGCACCACGGCCATTGCCAGGAGCAGCCCTCCAAAAACCAGCCATACCACGCGCATAAAAATAGGTTAAGAGTAAACGGGCCCATGCCGCCACCGCCGGGGGTCCTAACGGGCGGCCCGCCCGCTAGGTTGGAGGCCGCCCCGGGCCCTTACTTTGCGGCCTTGGTTCAATTTACAAATTTACTCATGCGTTTTCTCTCCAATTTACGGTTGCGCCCCGCGGCGGTGGCGATGTTGCTGGCCGGCGTTTTTTCGGCCGGGGCCCGGCCGGCGGCCACCGGGCCCACCCTGCGCTACACGCTGGCCATGCCCGCCCCCCAAACCCACTACTTCGAAGTAAAAATGGAGCTGGGGGGCTTCCCGGCCGACTACACCGACGTGAAAATGCCGGTGTGGGCGCCGGGCTCGTACCTGGTGCGCGAATTTTCCAAGAACGTGGAAGGCTTGCAGGCCCGTACCGCCGCGGGGCAGGCCCTGCCCGTGGAGAAAATCAACAAGAACACTTGGCGGGTGCGCCACGCCAAGCAAGCCAGTTTCCGGGTGAGCTACCGGGTATACGCCTTTGAGCTGAGTGTGCGCACCTCGTTTCTGGATGCCGACCACGGCTACCTCAACGGCAGCAGCATCTTTCTGTTTCCGGCCGAGAACAAGGGCCTGGGCAGCACCGTGGTGGTGCAGCCCGCCGCGGGCTGGGCCCAGGTGAGCACCGCGCTGCGCCCCGCCGCGGGCGGCGGCAAGTTCACCTACCGGGCCGCCAGCTACGACGAACTGGCCGACTCGCCCATGGAAATCGGCAACCAAAAAATCCTGGAATTCACCGCCAACGGCACGCCCCACCAAGTGGCCATGTACGGCACCTACACCGCCGACGAGCCCAAGCTGCTGGCCGACCTGAAGCGCCTGTGCGAAGCCGCGCACGGCGTGGTGGGCCAGAACCCGCTCGACCACTACCTGTTCATCGTGCACAACCTGGAGCGGGGCGGCGGCGGCCTGGAGCACCTGTACTCCACCACCCTGGAAGTGGGCCGCACGGTTTACGGCACCGACGCGGGCTACAAGTCGTTTCTGGGCCTGGCCGCCCACGAGTACTTCCACCTTTGGAACGTGAAGCGCATCCGGCCGGTGGCCCTGGGGCCGTTCAACTACGACCAGGAGAACTACACCCACCTGCTGTGGGTGAGCGAAGGCATGACGGAGTATTACTCAAAAGTCATCAACCTACGGGCCGGTTTTCTCACCCGCGAGGAGTACCTGGGCCGGCTCGGCAACGTCATCACGGCCGTGGAAGCCACGCCCGGCAACCGCATCCAGTCGGCCGCCGAAGCCAGCTTCGACGCCTGGATAAAGTTTTACCGGCCCAACGAAAACGCGGGCAACACCCAAATCAGCTACTACGACAAGGGGGACCTCATCGGCACCTGGCTCGACCTGAACATTGCCCAAGCCACCCAGGGCGCCAAGCACCTCGACGACGTGCTGCGGCTGCTTTACGCCACGTATTACCAGAAAGCGGGCCGCGGCTTCACCGACCAGGAGTTTCAGGATGCCGTGGCCCTGGTGGCGGGCCGCCGCTACGACGCCTTCTTCGCCAACTGCGTGTACGGCACCCAAACCCTGGACTACGCCACGGCCCTGGGCTACGCCGGCCTGACGCTGAAGAGCACCCCAGTCGATGGGGGCTCGCTCGGAGCCGATTTTTCGAACCGCGCCGGCAAGCTGCTCGTGACCGGCGTGGGGCGCGACGGCGCCGCCTGGACCGGGGGCCTGAACGTGAACGACGAGGTGCTGCTCATCAACGGCGTGGCGCCGGTCGAGGAGTCGACCAAAGCCCTGCTCAGCGGCCCCGCGGGCACCGAAGTAAAGCTGCAGCTGCGCCGCGACGGCCTCCCCCGCGAGCTGACCCTGAAGATGGCCGCCAGCCCCGGCCGCAAGTTCTCGATTGAGCCACTGCCCAACCCGACGCCCGCCCAGCAAAAAGTGCTGGCCCGCTGGCTGGGGCCCACGAAATAACGCCCGCACCCCAAAGCAAAAAAGCCCCTGGAATGCTCCAGGGGCTTTTTTGCTTTGGGCGAAGTGCGCCGGCCTTAGCTGGGCAGCGCGTCGCGTTTCGCGGTCACGGCGGCAATCAGGTCGTCGAGCACGGCCAGGTTGCCGGTGGTTTCGTCGCGGTCCAGCTCGCGGTCCAGCAGTTCGTCGGTGCCGTGGTTTTCGGCCCGGCCGCCCAGGTTGGTCACGCGGGAACGGTAGGAGTTGAGCAGGCGCTCAATTTTAAGTCTTTCGCGCGGGTCGGTGGTGGCGGTGAGGGCGGGCGTGAGGTTGGCAATCATGGTCTGGGCGGTGGCCAGGTCGGCGGTGGGGTCGCCGCTGGCGTCCCAGGTGGCAATGGCGGCTTGCACGCTGCCCAGGTGGGAGGCCAGCAGCAGGCGGTCGGGCGCCTTTTTGTCCAGGTAGGCCTGGCATTGGGCTTTGGTAGTGAAGCGCGAAACAGAGAATGACATAAGCGGCAATGGGAATATGGGGTTAAAGAGATGGGTAAATGTAGCCGCTTCGTGTTCATCCACCAAATGCCCCAGTTCATCGCCCGAAAATAGCCGCTGAACCCCCGCCGCCTCGTGCAGCAGCCCGGCCCGGCGCAGGGCCAGCCGGGCCTGCGCCACCGGGCCGGATTCGGCCAGCACCACCCGCGCCTCGCTCTCGAACTGCGCCAGCCAGGCCGGCGGGGCCGCGTCGGTGGGCCGCAGGGGCGCCGCCAGCCGCGGCAGGGCCGCCAGCCGCCGCTCGGCCCAGGCGGCGCGGGCCTGCGCGGCGGCCAGCTCCACGGCCAGGCGCCCGGCCGCCGCCACGCAGGACTGCGCGTGCAACGCCAGCGGGTGGGCGGGAGCAAAGGCGAACGGGGGCGCCGCCCCGGCCGCCGGCGCGGGGACAGCGGCCGGGTCCAGGGCCAGCACGAGGCGCGCCCAGGGTAACCGGGCGGCGGCGGGCAGCGGGCGGCGGCCGGCGGCCACTTGGCTCATCATCGGGCGGCTCAGGCCCAGCAGGCGGCCGAGCGCGGCCACGCTCAGCCCAAAATGGCTCTGCACCTCGTGCCAGAGGCTGGGGGTGGAAGGGCCGGGTGGGCGCATAGCGGGGGCAGTGGGTGGCGCGAAGCTACGACCCTGTGCTTACGCTTTTTGTTACACGTCCAAAAGCGTAAGCAAACTGGGGGCCGACGCGACGAGTCCCACCCCGCTTCGTCGCGCACCCCGGGCACGGCCCCGCGCCCCGCCGCGCAAATCATTTATATTTTAAAAAATAGATATAAATTGGCTAAATTGACGCCCATTTTTTCACTCCATTCCGCCACGCTATGAAATATGTACTCCTGTGGGCCAGTCTCGGGCTGGCCGCCCCCGCCCACGCACAAGTTGGCATCGGCACCAATACGCCCAGCCCCAACGCGGTGCTCGACGTATCGAGCGCCACCAAGGGGCTGATGCTGCCCCGCGTGAGCGAC
>Ga0123336_10001040_pt1 | contig 26173 bp, 25 predicted proteins | sample SSSSmetaG_FD_96466 | JGI IMG/M metagenome (GOLD analysis project Ga0123336, IMG submission 96466) | Glacier valley bacterial and archeal communities from Borup Fiord, Nunavut, Canada, to study Microbial Dark Matter (Phase II) - ​SSSS metaG | ecosystem: Environmental > Aquatic > Freshwater > Ice...
GATGGCCTCGGTGATGATCCAGAAGGTGGAGGCGACCATGATGACGGTCTGGACGAAGGCGGAGAGGGACTCGATTTTGCCGTGGCCGTAGTTGTGGTCCTCGTCGGCGGGACGATCGGAGACACGGACGGAGAAGAGGGTGATGGCGGCAGCGAAAAGATCGACGCCGGAGTGGGCGGCCTCCGACAACATGCCGAGCGAGCCGGTGAGGAGGCCGGTGAGGAGCCTAAGAAAGGTGATGGCGAGCGCGGCGAGGACGGAGGAGAGCGCGGCGGCCTGCTTGGCAGCGTTGGGCTGGAGCGCTGAGTTGGTCGGGGCCGCTAGGCTCATGGGGTGATGGTACAGGAGGGGAAAGCAGTTATTAGTTGCTAGTTTCTAGTTGCTAGTTGAGGGCGTTGCGTCGGTGTTGAGAGCCGTACGTTGGTTGGCGATGTGGCGGAGGTAGAGGAGGATGGCGCAGCCGAGGAGCATGGGGAGAGCCATGAGGCGCATGCCGGTGAGGTAGCTGCCGGTGAGGTCTTTGGCGAAGCCCATGTAGTAGGGGCCGAGGAAGCCGCCGAGGATTCCGATGGAGTTGAGCGTGGCGATTCCCGCGGCGGCGGTTCTGCCTTGGAAGAAGCTGCCGGGAATGGCCCATAGAGGCCCCTGCATGGCGCTATACGCGATGGAGTTGAGCGCGAGCGCGGGGATGATGACGATGGGTCGCAGCGAGACGCTGCAGAGGAAGAAGCCCGCAGAGACGATGACGGCGCAGGGGATGGCGTGGAAGTAGCGTTCCTGCCGACGGACGGAGTGGGCGGCGTTGAGCAGCATAGCGATGGCGCCGACGAAGCTGAGCCCGGCGATGAGGAAGCCGATGCGCGCGGGGCCTAGACCGGTGGAGAGCTGGATGAGATCGGGCGTGATGAAGGTGTAGGCGTACCTGCTGCCGAGCATGAGGAGCATGAAGAAGCCAAGGAGCCAGACGCGTGGGTCGCGGAGAGCCTCGCGGATGGCGTGCGGCTGATGTGCCTCGGGGGGCTGGGCCACGTTGCGGGTGATCCAGACGCGTTCGTCCGGGGTGAGCCAGGGGGCGTGGGCGGGAGAGTCGGGCAGGCGGTAAAGGTAGATGAGGCCGACGAGGATGGGCGGGAGGCCTTCCAGCAGGAAGAGCCACTACCAGCCGCGCAGGCCGAGGCGGCCGTCGAGATGAAGCAACGCTCCGGCGATGGGGCCCATGAAGACGGAGCTGAGTGGCAGCGAGATGTAGAAGCGGCTGATGGCGCGGGCGGGGAGGTTCGGGGGGAACCACTGGATGAGGTAGAAGATGACTCCGGGGAAGAAGCCCGCCTCCGCCATGCCGAGGAGGAAGCGACCGGTGTAGAACTGCGCGGGGGTGCGAACGAAGAGCATCGCCATGGCGATGACGCCCCAGGTGAGCATGATGCGGGCGAGCCAGCGCCGGGCTCCGAAGCGGTAGAGGAAGAGGTTGGAAGGGACTTCGCAGGCGGCGTAGCTGAGGAAGAAGAGTCCGGCACCGAAGCCGTAGGTGGTGGCGGAGAAGTGAAGGTCGCGTTTCATCTGCAGGGCGGCGAAGCTGATGTTGACGCGATCCATGTAGGCCGCTCTGTAGCCGAGACCGATGAGCGGGAGGAGATGCAGGGAGACTTTGCGCATGGCGGAGGCGTCGATGGCTGCGTCGGCTGCGTTGAGTTCGTCTGCTTCGTTCGCGACGGGGGATAGCACGAATGTAAATGCGCTTGTAGTTATTTTTTGATTTGTCGTTGGATTGTTGTTCGTTTGAGGTTTGTTTTGATTGGAGAAGAGCATACCCAAGGGGCTAAAGCCCGACTCTGAGGTGAGGTTTAATGCCCAGGCTAAAGCCTGGGCCTACCCCAGGGGCAAGGGCAACTGCAAAGGCAAATGAAAGGGCAAGGCAAGAGCGAGAGCAAGAGCAAGTGCGACCGCAACGCAAGTGCGACGACAACGAAAGTGCCGCTACAAAACTTAATTTTGGATCATTTTTTTCAGTAAGGGCGTGTGGGGTCAGGGTTTGGTGGCGCGGTAGAGGCCGGCGGTGCCGAGGGTGTAGCTGGTCCAGGTGGCGTCTTCGAAGCCGGCGTTCTGGATGAGTTGTTTCATGCGGGGTGGGCGGGGGAAGCGTTCTACGCTGGCGGGGAGGTACACGTAGGCGCCGGGGTTTCCGGAGATGAGGCCGCCGAGGTGGGGGAGGATTTTTTTGAAGTAGAGGTTGTAGAGCGCGCCGACGAGGCCGCCGGGCTGGTTGCAGTCGAGGATGCCGATCTGGCCGCCGGGGCGGAGGACGCGGTAGAGCTCGGCGAGGCCTTCTTCGTAGTTGGCGAGGTTGCGGAAGCCGAAGGCGGAGGTGACGAGGTCGACGGAGTTTGCAGCGAGCGGGAGGTGGAGGGCGTCGGCTTCGATGGGGATGATGTTGAGGTTGCGGAATTTTTCTGCGCCGCGGGAGAGCATCTGGTGGGAGAAGTCGAGGGCGAGGATGGGAGAGACAGTTGCGAGTTGCGAGTTGTGAGTTGTGAGTTGCGGATTGGGGCGGTGTTTGTTGAGGGTGAGAGTCATGTCGCCAGTGCCGCAGCAGAGGTCGAGGATGACAGCTTCGGGGCGGTGGAGGATGGGGCGGAAGACGCGGGCGGCGGAGTTCCACCAGTAGCGGTCGATGCCGGCGGAGAGGAGGTGGTTGGCGCGGTCGTAGCTGGGCGCGATGGTGTCGAACATCTGCTGGACGTTCTGGGCGGCGGCCTGCTCGGAGGCGGTGCCGGTGGGGCGGGCTCCGGTGGAGAGTTCGTGTTCGGGGAGGGTGTTCATCGTCGCGTCTTGGCCTGCTGATGCATAAAGGTGAGCATGGATTCGGTGGCGGTTTGTAGCTCGGCGTCGGTGATGTCGCGGACGATGGCGGTTTTGCCGATGGTGGTGGGGAGGACGAAGGAGCGGGTGCCGCTGCGGTTCTTCTTGTCGGAGTGGGTGAGGGCGACGAGGGTGGCGGCGTTGGCTTTGAATGGCGGGATGGGGCCGTAGCGGAGGATGAGGTTGCTGATTTGGGTGTGCTGGGCGGGGGTGATGGTCTTGCGGGCGAGGGCTACGTTGAGGGCGGCGATGGAGCCCCAGGCTACGGCTTCGCCGTGGAGAAGCTGTTTGTAGCGGGTGGCGGCTTCGATGGCGTGGCCGATGGTGTGGCCGAAGTTGAGGATCATGCGGAGGCCGTTCTCTTTTTCGTCCTTACTGACGACGTCGGCTTTGACGCGGACGGAGGCGGCTACGACTTTGGTGAGGGCGGTGGGATCGCCGGAGAGGATGAGGTCGGCATTCTTCTCCATGTAGGTGAAGAGGCGTGGGTCGTAGATGATGCCGGCCTTGATGGACTCCTGGAGGCCGGCGCGGAGTTCGGCGGGGGGCAGGGTGCGAAGAAGGTCGGTGTCGGCGAGGACGGCGAGGGGATGGTTGAAGCTCCCGATGAGGTTCTTGCCGGCGGCGAGGTTGGCTCCGGTTTTGCCGCCGAGGGAGGAGTCGACCTGGGCGAGGAGGGTGGTAGGGATCTGAACGTATGGGATGCCGCGCATGTAGATGGCGGCGAGGAATCCGGTGAGGTCGCCGATAACGCCGCCACCGAAGGCGAGGAGGAGGGAATCGCGGTCGGCCCCGGCGGTGGCGAGCTGCTCGGCGAGGGATTCGAGCGTGCGGAGGCGTTTGTGGGATTCGCCTGCGGGGATGAAGAGGACGGTGGGGGATTCGGTCTCAGTTTTTGGGAAGGAGGCGAGGAAGGGTTTTTGCCAGAGAGCCCAGATCTCGGGAGAGGTTATGACGAAGGGGCGGTATGGCTTTGCTTTTCCACGAAAGGGTGTGAGTTTGCGCAGGCGGGCGCTGAGGGTGCGGAGGAGGCCTGAGCCGATGGTGATGTCGTAGGTGGCGGAGGGCGTTTTGAGTGGGATGAAAGGCACAGTAGATCAATCGTACCGTAGGGGTTGGGTGAGGCGCAGGAGGGTTAGCATAGTTGTATGGACAGGGTCGGATTTCTGGTTGTGGGTGGTGGTGTGGCGGGGATGAGTGCGGCGATTCGCCTGGCGAACGTGGATACAGTGCTGGTAGTCACGAAGGAAGGGCTGGCGGAGTCGAACACGGCGTATGCGCAGGGCGGGATTGCCGTGGCGATGGGTGGGGATGAAGACGTTGCCCTGCACCTGGAAGACACGATGGTGGCGGGCGATGGGCTGGTGAATCGTGAGGCTGCGCGGGTGCTGGTGGAGCAGGGGCCGAAGCGAGTGCAGGAGCTGCTGGAGTGGGGAACGAAGTTCGACCGCTACGCAGGGGGTGAGCATGGCGGGGAGCTGATGCTGACGAAGGAGGCCGCGCATAGCCGGTCACGGATACTGCATGCGAATGGGGATGCGACGGGGCGGGAGATTGCGGTGTCGCTGCTGCGTCATGCGCGGGAGGATGCGCGGATCGAGTTTATGGAGTGGGCGACGACGGTGGATTTGATTGTCGAAGAAGGGCGCGTGGTGGGGGCTACTCTGCTGGATGGCGAGGGTGGATTGCAGACGGTGTATGCGCGGAGTGTGCTGCTGGCGAGTGGAGGCGCGGGACAGGTGTTCAGCGATACGACGAATCCGGCGGTGGCGACGGGGGATGGGATTGCGATGGCGTACCGGGCGGGTGCAGCGGTAATGGATATGGAGTTCTACCAGTTCCATCCGACGGCGTTTGCGTGGCCGGGGGCGCCGCGGTTCTTGCTGAGCGAGGCTTTGCGAGGGGAAGGGGCCTGGCTGGTGAATGCGGCGGGGGAGCGGTTTATGGAGCGCTACGATGCGCGGTGGGAACTGGCTCCGCGGGACGTGGTGGCTCGGGCGATTACGCGAGAGGGGATGGATGGGCCGGTGTATCTGGATATGCGGCATGTGAAGAAAGATTTGATGGAGCGGTTTCCGGGGATATCGCTTTTCCTGACAAAGTATCGGCTGGAGCTGGGGCGGGATTTGATTCCGGTGCGTCCGGCGGCGCACTACATGATGGGTGGCGTGAAGACCGATGTCCATGGGCGGACTACGCTGCCGGGACTTTTCGCGGCGGGGGAGGTGGCATGTACCGGGGTGCATGGGGCGAACCGGCTGGCGAGTAATTCGCTGCTGGAGGGGTTGGTGTTTGGGGCGCTGGCGGCTGAGGAGCAGGGTTCAGGGGCGAGGGTTCAGGGTCCAGAGGGCGGAGTCGTGGTGCTGAAGGACGAGGAGGGCGGGGTTACTTCGGAGATGGCTGCGGAGAAGTGGATTGCGGAGTTGCGGGAGTTGATGTGGAAGGATGCGGGGCTGTTGCGGGACAAGGTGGGGCTGGAGCGGGCCCGGCGGGGGTTGGATGCGCTGGGGAAGGCGATGCCGCGGGGCTTAGTGCGGCGGGCGGTGGAGGCGAGGAATCTGTTTGTGGTTGCGGAGCTGATGGTGCAAGCTGCGCTGGGGCGGGAAGAGAGTCGAGGTGCGCATGCGCGGCTGGATTTTCCAGAGCATGATGCGGTGGCGCGGCACTCGGTGATTGAAGGTGATGTGCTGCGTTTTGAAGCGTAGGCGGGTGGGTCGCGTGGTGCGGTTTTGATGTCTTTGGGTATGGCGGGCTAACCTCGGCTTTTAGCCGCAGGTCAAGGCGACTGTATGAGATGGAGGCGCGTGAACTCAATCGTGACGTCAATTTTGACTAAATGAATAGAAGGAACACCGGAACAGCGATACCGGCCAGGAGCAGGGCTGTGATAACGGACTTGTTGCGGTTAAATTTGTAGGACATGTAGATGCCAGTAAGGGTGGAGACGAAGAGGCCCACGGAGACGAGGAGGAAGAAGAGCTTCATGGGGAGGAGGTTCTTCTGCCTGGCGGGTGGCTGGGGTGGGGTGAGCGGTTTAGGGGCGGGAGCGGCTTCGTGCTTCTCGGCTAAGTTGCTGGGAGGGGCAGCTTCGCCTGCGGGTCTGGGTTTGGATTCAGCGGTGGGTGTCTGAGGGCGTTTGGGTGGCAGGACGATCGTTTGCTTTTTATGGAGCTGGCCGAGGGAGACGAGGATGGCGGGGGGCTTGTAGTCGCTGCCGCGTGTGGTTTCGTGGAGGCTGAAGGTCTGGATGGCCCCGGTGAAGGCGAAGAAGAGCAGCGCGGGAGCGATGAAGATGCCGATATACATGTGAATGAGGCGGACGGCCTTGAGGATGCTGTGGCTAGCGGACATATCACTGTTGTATCAGACGCGGACGAAGACTTTGCCCTGGATTGCGTTGGCGGGTGCGCGCAGCGGGCTAGTGCCTTGCCGGTGACGCCTTGAGCACGGAGAGCCCAATGGTGATTCCCAATAAGGCGACGATGACGGTGAGGGAGGTGAGGGGGCCGACCGGGAGCCAGTGGGCGGCAAGCATCTTGAGCGCGGCGAAGGCCAGAACGGCTGCGAGCCCGTAGTGGAGGAAGCGAAGTTTGGCGAGGAGATGAATGAGGAGGAAGTAGAGGGAGCGCAGGCCCATGACGGCCATGATGTTGGAGGTGTAGGCGAGGAAGGGGTGGCGGGTGATGGAGAGGACGGCGGGGATGGAGTCGAGGGCGAAGACGACGTCGGTGATTTCGATGGCGATGAGGCAGAGGAAGAGCATGGTGATCATGAGGCGGGGCTTCCTGGCGGTTGGGGTGGGTAGTTCGTGGGTGAAGAAGCGGTCGGTGCGGAGGCTGATGGGGTGGATCTTCTTGAGGAGGGCGACCCAGCGTGGGGTTGCGGGCTCGCCGTTTAATGTCGGATTCTTCTCTGGCATGAGAAGGCGGATGGCAGCGAAGAGGAGGATGAAGGCGAAGAGGTAGCTTACCCACTCGAAACGGGCGAGGAGGCCGAGGCCTGCGGCGATGAAGGCTCCGCGCATGACGATGGCTCCTGCGACTCCCCAGAAGAGGACGCGGGGCTGGCCGGGGCTTTCAATGCGGAAAAGGCGGAAGAGGAGCAGGAAGACGAAGAGGTTATCGATGGAGAGGGCTTCTTCGATGGCGTAGCCGGCGAGATACTCCGTGGCGGAGGTGCTGCCAAGGACGCGGAGGACAAAGAGTGCGAAGAGGAAGGCGGCGGCAACCCAGAGGATGGTGGAGACGATGGAGGTGAGCTGGGTCTTTTTCTGGCTGGGTGGGCCGGGGCGGCGCGCGAAGAGAAGTTCTGCGGCGAGCAGCAGAAGGATAAAGAGGTGGAAGCCGATCCAATGACTGATGGGGGTGATGTCGGGCATGTGTGCTTTGATGTTAGCGCGTGGCTGGTGATGTTACGCGTAGCTGGTGATGTTACGCGTAGCTGGTGATGTTGCGCACTGCTGGTGATGTTGCGCACTGCTGGTGATGTTGCGCACTGCTGGTGATGTTGCGCACTGCTGGTGATGTTGCGCATAGCGGGGTTAAGACGGGAATGACAGGTTTTTGGGGTCGGCGTAGGATGAGGCGTTGTTGCGAATTTGGGTCAGCTACCTTGGGCAGAATTTACTGATTACGCAAAATAGGAGAAGACATGAAGATGATGACGATGCGTGGTTTGGCAGTGGTGGCTGGATTGATGGTCACCCAGGCGATGTTGGCACAGGCACCCGCGGGCGCTCCGGCAGGGGCAACGGGAATCTGCAAGGACGGGACGTACAGCACGGCGCCGAGCAAAAGCGGTGCCTGTAGCGGCCACAAGGGCGTGAAGGACTGGTATGCAGCCATGCCGGCGAAGGCAGCTGCAAGTGCCAAGCCTGCCGCCGCTGCTGCAGCGCCGATGGCGGCGAAGCCGATGCCTGCTCCTGCTGCGAAGCCTATGCCTGCACCCGCGATGGCGGCTGCTCCTGCTGCGGCGAAGGCCGGTCCTGGTGCGAAGGCGGCAGCGAGGCCGATCGCGGCTGGCGGCGGACCTGGACTGGTATGGGTGAATACGGAGAGCAAGGTGTATCACTGCTCCGGCACGACCTACTACGGGAAGACGAAGCAGGGCTCCTACATGACCGAAGCGGATGCGAAGGCCAAGGGCGCGCATGGCGACCATGGCAAGACCTGCGACGGGAAGTAAAGGCAGTTGTGAGTTGTTTGCTGAAAGTGGATGGCGGCCTTGGATCGGGTCGCCATTTTCTTTGGGGGATTAGCTGGGGCGTTGGTTGATGAGGCGGATGACTTCGAGGAAGAGGTCGCCGGAGATCTGGAGGGATTTGGCGCTGACCTTGTCGATGGTGTCCTTGACGGTATGGTGGAAGTCGCCTTCGGGACGCTCCTGGGTGGGGGGACCATAGTCGAGGTCGATGATATCGAGCACGGGGACCCCACGTTGCTTGAAAGGGAGATGGTCGTCTTCGACTTGGGTGTTGTTTTTGAAGACGTAGGCGGAGTGGCCGGTATTTTTGGCGGCTACGGTGAGGAGGTCGAGGAGCCAGGGGGTGGAGTTCGCGTCGCGGTCGACGTTGAGGTCTTTGTCGCCGATCATGTCAGCAACGAGGAAGGCCTTGATTTTGGCGATGGTGCCGTTTTGAGACCACTTAGCGGCAAGGTGGCGTGTGCCGTAGAGAGAATTGGAGGCTGACCACTGGGTAGAGTTGTAGGGCGGATTCGCAATTGCTTCTTCGCCGTCGTCGAAGACAAGCCAGATTGAGTAGCCCTCAGGCGGGTGGGCGCGGAGGTAGCTGCCTAGTTCCATCAGCAGTGCGCTGGTGGCTCCGCCATCGTTTGCTCCTACGAAGTCGATGTCCTTGAGAGGGTAGTTGGTCTCGTAGTGGCTGGCGATGACGATGATTCCGTCTTTCTTGCCGGGGTATTTGACGATGTAGTTCGTCATTTTGAGCGCGCCGATGGGGGTGTTGGCGGTGAACGTGTCGGCCTCGAAGTTGCCTTTGGCGGCTTCTACTTTGAAGTGATCTTTGATGAAAGTCTCAGCCTTGGCGTGGTCGGGCGAGCCGATCCAGCGGTGGGGGGCGGCGGCGAGAAATTGCTGGGTGAGGGTGTAGGCGGAGGTGCCGGAGACTTTGGATTTGGCTGCGGGTTGGGCGTTGGCGGTGAAGGCAAGAACGAGCAAAAGCAGCGGCAAAAGCGAAATGCGGGGTTTCTTGGCTGCGCTCAGAATGACGGGAATTTTTGGTGAGTTCATGCGGATTTGGCCTCGCGGGCCTTGCGGCGCGCTGGGTGGACGAGGAAGGCGACGCCGACTCCGACGAAGTAGAGGACCAGCATGGGGGTGGCGAAGAGACACATACCGATGGGATCCGGGGTGGGACAGATGACTGCCGCGATGAGGAAGATGGCGAGTACGGCGTAGCGGAAGTGTTTGAGCAGGAACTTGCCGTCGACGATGCCGAAGAGGGCGAGGAAGAAGATGATGATGGGCAGTTCAAAAGTGATGCCGAGGCCGAGGATGACGGCGAGGAAGAAGCCGGTGTAGTCCTCGATGGTGAGGATGGGGTTGAACTTCTTACCGAAGTCGAGGACTAGGACCTTGATAGCGCCGGGGAGTACCCAGTGATAGCCGAACCATGCACCGGCGAGAAAAAGGCCGATTGTGACGGTCATAAAGGGCCAGACGTACTTTTTCTCGTTGGAGTACATGCCGGGGGAGATGAAGAGCCAGAGTTGATAGAGGATAAAGGGTGCGGCGAGGATGGCACCGCCGACGAAAGCTGTCTTGAGGTAAAGGTTGAGTCCGTCGGTGGGGTGGGTGAAGTTGAGGGCGATGTGAAGGTCGTCGAGGGGTTTCTGGACGAAGCCGTAGAGACGCTCGTGGAAGGCGTAGGCGATGGCGAATCCGACGAGGAGATAGGCGACGGAGTGGATGAGGCGCTTGCGCAGCTCGCCGAGATGCTCCATGAGGGACATGCCGGGGAGTTCCGCGCGGTCGGTGACGGCGGCGCGTACAGAGTCGATGACGTCAGCCATGGAAGGAGGGCTCGCTGGGGGTTAAGTGTTCGGGGTCGGGAGTGTGGGGGATGGATTCGAGGACGGGAGTGAGCGTAGAGCTTTCAGAGTTGCGGGCCACGGGCAGTCCGGTGGCCGGAGGCATGATGTGGAGGTCGCCGGAGGTGGCGATGGGGAGGGGCTCGGTGTGGGGCTCGGGAGTTGGCGTCGAGCCGTATTCGGCGACGGTTTCGTCGTAGCCGGGGATATAGTCGGGGACGTTCTCGGCTTCGGTGGTGGTGATGGTTTCGGAGGAGGATTCGAGGGCCGGGGCGACGGGTGCGGCGGCTTCCATGGCGGCGATCTTCTGCTGCTGTTCGGCCTGGTCGGCGACGCGGAGCTCGTCCTCCATCTGCATGCGGAACTCGTTGGAGGCACGGCGGAACTCGCCCATCAACTTGCCGAGTTGGCGGGCAAGCTCGGGCAGCTTCTTCGGACCGAAGAGGATGAGGGCGATAACGAAGATAACGGCGCTGTCGCCTAAGCTCGGCATAGATGAAGTAATGATACGGGGTGCGGTGCGTGAGTCACAACTAGAGTACGGGATGCAGGGCGCGATGGATGTTGATGGGAGCAGTTGGAAGCGTGAAAGACGGTGTGGTCGAGGTGCATCTTTGCGGTAAAATCGATGTCTAACGACTGAGCGGTCTATGTAAGGCCGACTTGGTGATGGAAGGTTGCAACATCCCCGCGGGTTGGGTTTCGGCTAAACGTGGCCGGAATAGCGAATCCGCTGCAACCGTACTTGGACGATGCTTTCAACATCCCCGTTTCGAGAGTGACGCAGGCTGGGCTTAGGCCGGGTTTGAGAAGCTGACGAGACTGAAGGCGGAATATCTTGAACGAACTACTGGATGAGACCGTGGCACTGGCTGCGGCTGAACCTGCGGGCCTGCTTGAGAACGAATCCTGCTCGCTGGACCATTATTTATCCCAACCCGACCACACGATGGATGCGCGGATTGCCGCGGCGCGCGCGGAACTGGGCACCGACGTTGTGCTGTTGGGGCATCACTACCAGCGGGATGAGGTGATCCGCTTTGCTGACTACACGGGCGACAGTTACAAGCTCAGCAAGTTTGCCTCCGAGACGAAGGCGAAGTACATGATCTTCTGCGGCGTCCACTTTATGGCGGAGACGGCGGACGTGCTGGGGCAGCCGTGGCAGCAGGTGATTCTGCCGGACCTGAACGCGGGCTGCTCGATGGCGGATATGGCGGAGATTGGGCAGGTGGAAGACTGCTGGGACTCTTTGATGAAGCAGAGACTCGAAGGGCTGATTCCGCTGACGTATATGAATTCGGCGGCGGCGATTAAGGCGTTTTGTGGCGAGCGCGGTGGGCTGGTGTGTACCTCGTCGAATGCGCGGGCGGCGTTTGAGTGGGCTTTTGCGCGGGGTCAGCGGATTTTGTTTTTGCCGGATCAACACCTGGGGCGGAATACTGCATACGCGATGGGGATTCCGTCGAGCGAGATGGTGGTGTGGGATCCGTATCAGATCAACGGTGGAGTCGCGCTTGAGCGGTTGAAGGCGGCGAAGGTGATTCTGTGGAAGGGGCACTGCAGCGTGCATCAACGTTTTTTGCCGGAGCATGTGGAGCGGGTGCGGCGCGAAGAGCCGGGGATGCAGGTGATTGTGCATCCGGAGTGCCGCTGGGAGGTGTGCCAGATGGCCGATGCGATTGGCTCGACGGAGAAGATTATTGAGGCGATTGAGCGGGCACCAGCGGGGACCAGCTTTGCGGTGGGGACGGAGATTCACCTGGTGAACCGGCTGGCGAAGCGGTTTGCACCACTCGGCAAGCGGGTAATAACGCTGGATGATGCGGGATGCCTGTGCACGACGATGTATCGCATCTCTCCGCAGCACCTGGCCTGGGCGCTGGAGAATCTGGTGCAGGGTCGCGTGGTCAATCGCATCAAGGTGGATGATGACGTGAAGCACTGGGCGAAGGTTGCGCTGGAGCGGATGCTGGAGGTTTCGGCGTGAGCAAGACGTTTACATTGAGTGAGGCGCAGACCCTGTTGCCGTTGCTGGACGCGCTGATGAAGCGGGCGCAGGCAGCGGGGGAGCGTGCCGGAGCGGCGGAGTTGGAGATGCAGCAGTTGAGCCACCGAATCTTTTTTTCGGGCGGGATGCGGGTAGATGTTCCGGTGGCGGCGCGACGCCGGGCGGAGCGCGAAAAAGCCGGGCAGGAGGCCAAGGACTCGATAGCCGAGATCGCCGCGATTGGGGTGGGTGTGGAGGAGGTCGAGGATGGAGTGCTGGACTTTCCCTGTGTGCTCGACGGGCAGACGGTGCTGCTGTGTTGGCGGATGGGGGAGACGGCGATTACGCACTGGCATACGTCGGAGGAAGGGACTGCGGGCCGGAAGCCTCTGGACGCCCGCTTCCCGCGGTCGGATCGGGAGCGGTTGAACTAGGGCCGTTATGTGACTCATCCGGGAGATTTGGCGGGGTCGATGCCGGGGCCGGGGTTTGTAGTGGGCGCGACAAAGTACTGGGGTGGCTCAGAGAAAAGTAGGCGTTGATATGGGCTTTGGGCTACGCTCAAATATGAGGAATATGCGGAACAATCACACAATGCGCGACTTCGGATTGACTTCAACGCGTATCTGCGTGTTGCCAGCCGCCTGGTCGTTCGCAGGTGGGTGCTGGGGTATTTTGCTTGCGCTGGTAACTCTGGGTTTGGCTTCTCATCCGCTGTGGGCGCAGGGTAATTATGAGATTCAGGTGTATGGGGCGGAGACGGTGCCGCCGAAGAACCTGATGTTTGAAGTGCATAGCAACTTCACGGTGGATGGTTCTCGTGCGGTGGCGGGCTCGAAGTATGGGTCGGATGGAACCTATCCCACGCGGCATGCACAGCACGAGACGATTGAGATGACAACCGGGGTGACGCGCTGGAGTGAGGTAGGTTTTTACATTTTCACCAGTGCGAGCGAGCAGACTGGCTTGCAATGGGTGGGTGACCATATTCGCCCCAGGGTAAGGGCGCCTGACAGCTGGAAGTGGCCAGTTGGTGTGAGCCTGAGCGCCGAAGTGGGATACCAGCGGGCGCGGTTTTCGCCTGACACCTGGACTCTCGAACTGAGGCCCATTATCGACAAGCAGACAGGCCGCTGGTACTACGCGTTCAACCCGACCTTAGACAAGAGTTTTCACGGGCCGGGCGCGTCGCAGGGGATGAACTTTTCGCCGAACGTGAAGGTAAGCTACGACTTTACGAAGAAGGTGACCGGCGGCGTGGAGTACTACGCCGCGTACGGGGTGCCGGGAAACTTCGATCCCATTCACGAGCAGCAGCAGCAGATATTTCCTACGCTCGACCTGAACCTTTCGCCGAAGTGGGAAGTTAATCTCGGCGTTGGCATTGGGCCGACTGCGGCGACGGACCGTTGGATTGTGAAGGCGATTATTGGGCGCAGGTTTACGTTTGGGCGGCCCGATCCTGAGGCGGGAAAGACAACGGAGACGAAGCCGAAGTCTTAGTCAGTAAGGTTAGGCTCTGGTCGCGTCATGCTGCACAAAATCACTTGGGCGACGGAAGCTATGAAGATCCATCATGCGACGGAAGCGAATGGATGTTTTGGATTGCGATCTGTCGGGTTCCACGTCTAGTGATGTGAACTTGTCTGGCATCACGCGGAAAACGTCAAATGTTTGGATGGTCGGTTGCATGATGTGAAGCTTGCGGGTGTGAGCCTCTTGAACGCAAGTTCTCCCGTGGTGTCTCTCAGCGATTCAGAGATGGACGGAATAACTATCAACGGATTTGCGTTAGGCGAGATATTTGCGGTTTATGAGCGTCAGCAGCGGAGCTAGTTTGGTTTAGGCGCTGCTACGGGCGGTGCCGTTGCGGGTGGAGCGGGACGTTGTGGGGGCGTGGCGTCTGGGCGGCCACCGGGGTTCCACTCGGGCTTCCAGGGATCCCCGGCGAGCCAGCGGATGGGGCCGACCATGGAGGCGATGGCGTTGGTCATGTGGGTGAAGTCGATGGTGGAGAGATCGTCCGAGACGTGGTGGTAGTCCTTGTGCAGGCCGAAGCTGGAGACGGTGTGTGCGATGACGCCCTGACGGGCGAGAGCGATGTTGTCGGAGCGCTGGAAGAACTGCTCCTTGGGGTGTGGATCGTTGACCAGGTGTGCACCATGTTTGGCGAGTTCCGGGCCGAGGTTGGAGCGCTCGTAGCCGGTGAGCCAGAGGGTTCCGGCAGGGACGGCGGCATCGGGGCGGCCGATCATCTCAAATTCCAGGTTGGCGACGATGCTGGGGAGTGGTGTAGGAGGATGCGCGAGGAAGGCGCGTGCGCCGAATCCGCCAATCTCTTCTGAGCCGAAGAGGCCGAAGACGATGGTGCGGCGGGGACGCGGGCCGGAGGCAAGGACGCGCGCGAGGGTAAGGACGGCGGTGGTGCCGGAGGCGTCGTCGTCGGCGCCATTGAAGATGAGGTCAGCGGTGGGGTTGGCGGGGTCGGCTTTGAGGACGCCGAGGTGGTCGAGGTGGGCGGTGAGCAGGACGACCTCCGAAGCGAGGTCGGTGCCGCGCAGGATGGCGATGGCGTTCCAGGTTTCGGTGCGCGCGGTGTCCTCGTAGCGGGCGATGCGCTGCTTCAGGCGGTCGGGCAGGGGATTGGGCAGTGCGGCCTTCTGCAGGTAGGTGTGGCTGTCGCCGCCGGGTTCCAGACCAAGGGATTGGAACTGCGAGGCGGCAAAGAGTGCGGCGATGTGCTCATCGCGGGTGGCTGAACCGCGGCCGTGGAGGTCGTCGTCGGCGAGGAAGGCCATGTCGGCGCGGACTTCGCGCTCCAACTGGGTGCGCTCCACGGCGGAGAGTGCCGTTTTGCCGTTGGCGGCGTCGAATGAGGCAGGTGTCTGCGACGAGACGAATGCGGGAGAAAGCAACGTTGCGGCGAAGAGGGCGAGTGCTGGGAGCAGGATACGGCTTGAAGCAGGCATGGCGAAAATTATAGATGAGGGCGTGGAACGACCTGTGGTGAGAGTTTGAACGCGTTCGGTTTGTGGTTCGGCGGGTTTATTTTGTCCGCAGGTGCTGCGAAGATAACGGAGAGGTGCGAAATCGAGATGAGACGTCTGGGCACGATACGGCGAGTGATGTTGGGGATGAGCTGGATTGTGCTCTGCGCGGGTCTGATGGTGCAGACGGGGTGCAATGGATTTTTTGTCGACCAGAAGTCGAGTTCCAGCGGTACGGGGACTACAGGGAACTATGTGTACGTGGCGAACTCAGGTACGAACACAATTGCCGCTTTCAGCATCGGTACAGGGACGCTGACGGCGTTGACGGGTTCTCCTCTGGCGCTGGGCTATTCGCCGAATTCGCTGGTGGTGACGCCGAATAACAAATTTCTGTATGTGGCGGGACCGGGAGCGATCTACGTTTATACGATTGCGACGGATGGAACGATCTCTGGAGCCAGCGCGGGGGCGGCGGTGGCGATTTCAAACGATGTTTCGCTGGACGTATCGCCGGATGGGAACTGGCTGTTTGCACTGAACGGCACGTCGACGCAGCTGGATGAGTTCAAGATCAATATATCGACCGGGGCGCTGACCTCGGTGACGCCGACTCCGTACTCCGTGGCGACTGCGGTGGTGGTGCCGCGCATGGTGAAGGTGGCTCCGAGTGGGGCGCTGGTGTTTATCGCGCTGGGGACGGGTGGGGATTTTGTGTTTACGTTCAACACGTCGACGGGTGCTGTCGTGAACAGCCAGCAGCTTTCGCTGGGGACGACGACGAGCGATAACGCCATTGCGGTGGATAGCAATTCGTCTTATCTCTACCTGGCACGGAGTGGGACGGGCGGCGGCGTGGCGGCGTACAGCATCGGCACGGCCGGGGCGCTGAATGCTGTTTCGGGATCGCCATTTGCTTCGGGGGCGCTCTCGTACGCGCTGCAACTGGATAGCACGCGGAAGTATCTGTACGCGGCGAACCGGACGGATGGCACAATCTCCGGGTACACCGTTGGTACGGGGGGCGGGCTGACGGCCATTAGCGGCTCGCCGTATGCGAGCGGGCTTCTGGTGACTTCGCTGGCGCGGGAGAACAGCGGCAAGTATGTGCTTGCGGCCTCATATGGCGGGTCGTCGGATCTGACGCTTTACAGCCTGGACAGCACAGTGGCGGGCAAGCTGAACTCCACGACAGTCGCGGCGACGGGCATCAGCGCAGGGGCGATTGCGGTAGCGACCACGCATTAGTGTTGGCGTTTCAGCTTCCTGAGTACGCGGCCGGAGCTGCCGGTACTATGCTGGTGTGGTGGGTTCTAATCGCTGCGGGGTTGTAACGGCCATCTCTACTATGTATCGACAATTCGCTTCAGGACGTTGGGTGCGGCGGCTGGCGTGTGGGGCTTTGCTGTTTATTTGTTTGCTGGGGAGTGGATGCTCGCGCTTTGCGCCGAAGCCCGCGGCTCAGTACGTCTACGTGACGGCAAAACAGACATTTCTACGCGACCGGGTGGCGGCTGTTTCGAACCGCACGGGTATGGTGACGAATGGCGACCGGCTTAAGGTGCTCGAACATGGGCGACGCTTCGTTAAGGTGCAGACGGAGAAAAATGAAGTTGGGTGGATCGACGAAAAGGCCGTCGCCACGCAGTCGGTGTTTAACGAGTTTGAGCGACTGAAGGAGCAGCATAAAGGCGACCCCACGGTGGCCTCGGCTGTGGTGCGCGATGAGGTGTACGTACACCTGAAGCCGGGACGCGATACGGAACGCTTCTACCGGCTGGGTGAAGGTGAAAAGCTGAAGCTGCTGAGCCGGGCGACTTTGCCAAAGGCGCTGGCTCCGGGTGCGGCCAAGCCCAAAGCAGTGGTGCCTGTTGCTGCCGCTGCAGGGAAGGGACCTGCGGTGGTAGAGGCTCCGCTACCGCCGGCGATGGAGGACTGGTGGCTGGTGCGTGACTCCAAGGGGAATACGGGTTGGATGTTGAGCCGCATGATGGACGTCGATGCGCCGGACTCGCTGACGCGTTATGCGGAAGGGCAACGCATTGTAGGGGCGTATGTGCTGACCACGGTCTACGACGCAGAGGCGGAGCAGGCGGATAAGAATATCCCCGTATACGTAACCGTGATGAGTCCCTACAAGGCCGGGCTGCTGTATGACTTTGACCAGGTGCGGGTATTTACGTGGAGCGTGAAGAAGCATCGCTATGAGACGGGCTTTCGCGAGAGGAATATTGAAGGTTATCTGCCAGTGACGATCGGCAAAGGCAAGGACCCGAATGGCAAGTCAGCGCAGGCGGCGGAAGAAATGCCCATCTTTACGTATCGCGTGCTTTCCGCGGATAACCCCGTGGTGGTGCCTGACCCTGTGACCGGAGCGGTTGTGCCAGGTAAGACGGTACTGCGGACATACCGGATGGAAGGCAACTTCATGCATCGGCTCGGCGCGCCGGGGAGTGCGAGTGAAGCGGTGGCGCATCCTGTGGCGGAAGAGAAGAAGAAAGCGCCGAAGACGAAGAGGCGTTAGGCCCACGTTGCCGGCTGCACGCGAGGCTGCGCGATACAATCAAAGATATGTCGCAACCTGTATCGCCCCTCTTTCGTCCGGATCATCGCACCGCTGACGCTCTCCGCCCTATCTGCATCACTCCTAACTTTGTCGCGACCGCGGAGGGCTCCGTGCTGATTGAAGCGGGGAATACGCGTGTGCTTTGCAATGCCACCATCGAGACGGGCGTCCCGGGATGGATGCGCAACTCCGGCCGCGGGTGGGTTACGGCTGAGTACGGTATGCTGCCACGCGCTACGCTGACCCGCACGGCGCGTGAGTCCGAGCGCGGCAAGGTGGGCGGGCGTACGCATGAGATTCAGCGGCTGATCGGACGCTCGCTGCGTTCCGTGGTCGATATGAAGCTGCTTGGCGAGCGGACGATTATTCTGGACTGCGACGTGATCCAGGCGGATGGCGGGACCCGTACTGCCGCGATTACGGGTGCATGCGTGGCTCTTGCGCTGGCTCTGAACAAACTGGTGTCGGCGGGGACGCTGAAGGTGTCGCCGCTGAAGCAGATGATTGCGGCGACTTCGGTTGGTATCGTCGATGGGCATGTTCTGCTGGACCTGGCGTACGAGGAAGACTCGCGGGCTACCGTCGATATGAACGTCGTGATGCTGGCCTCAGGCGGGCTGGTTGAGACGCAGGCTACGGCGGAGAAGGATTCCTATTCGCGCGCTGAGTTGACTCAGTTGCTCGACCTGGCTGAGGGTGGTATTCAGCAATTGCTGATGGCGCAGCAGGCCTCTATTGCGGCGGCTGTCTAAACGTTTTTCCCGGAGGGGCGTTCGATGACGTGGAAGGAATTGCTGTCGAGTCGCAAGGTGAAGACGGAGCCTACGCCCGCGAGAGAAGAGACGGCGCTGGAGTCGCTGGCCTCCTTCCTCTGCATCCTAGTGGTGTGGATGTTCGTGATCGGCTATACGTTTCAGAACTTCGTGATTCCGTCGGCGTCGATGGCGAGCACGCTGTTGGTTGGAGACCATGTTGTGGTCGACCGGGCGAGCCTTTCGCCGCATGGAGCGTTGGCAACGCTGCTTCCGTATCGTGATCTGAAGCATAGTGAGCCAGTTGTCTTTTTTCGGCCGGCGCCGAATGCGGCAGGGGAGCACGAGATTCTGGTGAAGCGGGTGATCGGTCTACCGGGAGACCGTATCCACCTGCGCAATGGCGTGTTGTATCGCAACGGCGCCGCCCAGCAGGAGCCTTATGTTTCCCCATCTGCGCCCGCTGACTACAACCCTTATAACGATGACTTTCCAGCGATTCCCGCGTCTACTTCTCGCGGGGTTACGGCGGAATGGGCTCTGGAGCTTCCCACCCACATTGAAGGCGACGATCTGGTGATCCCGCCGGATATGTACTTTATGATGGGCGACAATCGCCATAACAGCCTGGATGGCCGTTACTGGGGCCTCGTTCCCCGTGCCAACCTTATCGGGCGGCCGCTGTTCATCTATTGGTCTTTCAAAATGTCGGATGAAGAGATGTATCGCACGGAGCCTGCGCAGCGAGTCGCGGATACGCTGCATACGGCGCTGCATATCTTCGACGAGACACGGTGGAGCAGGACGTTTCACAAGATCAACTAAGGGCAGAAAAACGGCGAGCCGCGGGGCTCGCCGTTTTGTTTGTACGAGGCTACGCTATGCCAGGACGGGTCTACCAACCGGTTCGCGTTCGCCGCCAATGAAGTCGAGCAGATCTTTGTTCAAGCGGTCGGCGGCAGTGAGGAAGAGTCCGTGGGGCTCCCCGTCGTACTCGATGAGAGTCGCGTTGGGCAGTAACTTGGCGGAGCGCCGTCCGGAAGCTTCAATCGGCACGGTTGCATCCGACGTTCCGTGAATCACCAGAACGGGAATCGTGATGGCCTTCATCTCTTCGCGGAAGTCCGTGGTGGACCATGCCTGTGCTGCTGCCAGCGTGGAACGCGGTGAGCCAGTGAGCGCAAGGCCCTGATTCCAGTCCAGCACTTCGGTTAAGACGGTGTGCTTGAGCGTTGTTCTACCGAAGAACTTCGCGCCGAAGTCCTTCAGGAATGCCGGGCGGTCTTTGCGAATCTGCTCGGCGATGCCATCGAAGACTTGCTCATCGATACCTTCGGGGTTGTCCGGCGTTTTCAGCAGAAAGGGTGTAACGGCTGCTACCAGGACGGCGCGTGCAACCCGAGTTGAACCATATTCGCTGAGATAGCGAACGACCTCACCGCCGCCCATCGAGAAGCCAACAAGCGTTGCGTCTTCAAGCTCCAACTCTTCCATGACGGTGTTAAGGTCGCGGGCGAAGGTATCGTAGTCATAGCCGTTCCACGGCTGATCCGAACGGCCGAAGCCGCGACGGTCATAGGTTATGACGCGGAGGCCACTTTCAGCCAGGAAGTTAGCCTGCTGCTCCCACATCTCATTGTTGACCGGCCACCCGTGGATGAGCACGACAGGGGCTCCGGTGCCCCAATCCCGGTAGTACAACTCGACTCCATCATCAGTTTCCAGATACGGCATAGGTGTTGCTCCTTTGCCACTTAGGATGCAGCCCCTATGCGAATTGCTGGCCCGGGACGCACTGCGTTTTGATGAAACTGCAAGTTCCCTTGTATCCGGCCAAGTCGCCCTTTGCGAAATCGAGACTTCTATCTCTTCCCGGAGGCGTGGGCATCGTGTTGCCGCCGATAATCGCCACATCTGCACAGGTGTACGCTGCGCTGTGTAAAATTACGGCGTGGAAGCACTTCATTCACGCAGCCGACAGGAGACAATTGCACCATGAAGCTAACCCCCGGAAAACTCGCAGGCCTCAAGTCCGTTTCGGACGCTCGCGGCGTCATCGCCGCCGCCGCCATGGACCAGCGCGGCTCTCTGCAAAAGACGCTTGCCAAGGAGCGCGGCGCTGCCGCCGACGCCCACGATCTCGAAGTATTCAAGACGCTCGTCACCGAGGTGCTTACTCGTCACGCTTCCGCCATTCTGCTGGACCCTGAGTTTGGCCTGCCCGCCTCGAAGCAACGCAACGGCAAGGGCCTGCTGCTGGCCTATGAGAAGACCGGCTACGATGCCACCACGCAAGGCCGCCTACCCGACCTGCTGGATGTCTGGTCCGTCCGCCGCCTGAAGGAAGCTGGGGCCGACTGCATCAAGATCCTGCTGTACTACACCCCGTTCGAGAAGACCGCGGTGAACGACCTGAAGCACGCGTGGATTGAGCGTATCGGCGATGAGTGCATGTACCACGACATCCCGTTCTTCCTGGAGTTCGTGGGTTACGATGCCGATGGTGGAGATGAGAAGTCGCTGGATTACGCGAAGAAGAAGCCTTCAATCGTGTCAGGCTCCATGGCCGAGTTCGGCAAGGCGCGCTACTCGGTCGATGTGCTGAAGGTGGAAGTACCGATCGAGATGTCGTTCGTGGAAGGGACACGCGCCTTCAAGGGTGAGAAAGCGTACACGCGCGCTGAGGCCCTGCAGCACTTCCGCGATGCGGAGGAGATGACGCATAAGCCTTTCATCTATCTCTCCGCCGGCGTCTCCAACCCTGTCTTCATTGAGACGCTGGAGCTCGCAGGCGAGTCCGGGACGAAGTACAACGGAGTGCTCTGTGGCCGCGCGACCTGGAAAGACGGCATCGCCATCTACGCCAAGCAGGGCCCGGATGCCTTCAAGGCCTGGCTGGAAACGACTGGCGTAGAGAACATCAACAATGTGAATAAGGCCTTGAAGACCGCCAGTCCCTGGTATCTGAAGTATGGCGCGACTACGCTGGCTGAGCTGGGCTAGTTGAGCTAGGCTAAATCGCTTCAAACGAACAACCTAGAAGAGCAATGGCGCGAAGCTGGTACTTCGCGCCATTTTATTTTGGCTCCTTAACCTATATTTGAGCGTCCAAGAAGCATCATTGTCAGCGAGAACCTAAAAATCGCACTCCAGGAGATGCATTGACCTCACCGACACCTCGCTCGTCCCTGCTGGCTCTCCTTGTGGTATCGCTGTCGCTAGGTGCCGGGGCGCAATCACCGGTCGTCATCCCTGCTGGCACTCCGCTTCCGGTCCAGATCGATGACCATCTTCGCATGCGGTTGGGGCAATCCATCAGCGCGAAACTTCTGTATCCCGTGTACGCGGACAACACGCTTATTCTGCCGGCTGCGACGATTCTCAACGGCACGGTCGTCGAGCTGCATGCGAACCGTGCCCGTCGTAACTCAGCGCGTCTCCGGGGCGACTTCACACCGTTCCGTACTCCGGTGGTCCGCTTCACCGAGATTCGCCTGGCCGACGGCACGACCCAACCCATTACCGCCGACACGGCGACCGATGGCGCTCCTATCTACCGCCTTGTCGCGCCACCGCACCGCAAGGGTGGCTTTATCCATCAACGTGTGGAGGACGGAAAGCAGCTCGTTAAAGATCGTCTTGCTGTGATTACCGGCCCCAACAAGGGTGACCGTGCCCTCCAGTTTCTTTACAGCCAGCTCCCGTATCATCCGCAGCGTATTGAAAAGGGGACTGCCTGGACCGTCGAAACAACCGCGCCACTTTCCCTGGTAGCTTCTTCCGCTTCGGCTGTGGTCCCCATCGCTTCGATCGAGCCTCCGACCGCCGAGCCGGCACCCTGGATTATCCAGGCCTACCTCTCCGCGCCCATCACTTCGGCATCCTCCACCAACGGGACGCTCATCCATGCCACGGTGGCTGAGCCGATCTACAACGCCGACCACACGATTGCCGTCCCCCAGGGGTCCACCATTGTTGGGGCTATCACCCAGGCCAAGCCAGCAAGGATGTTCGGACGAGCCGGAGTGCTCCGCTTTGCCTTCAAGCAAATTATTTTGCCCTCGGGCCAGAGTCAAAGTGTAGCGGCCACCGTGACTGGCATGGACTCCGCCAGTCCGCAGCAGCTCGCGATGGACTCCGAAGGCAACGTCAAGCCCAAGCCGCAGGACAAGATCCTTGTCCCCCTGCTGCTGCTTGCCGCCGCTGCGCGTCCCCTGGATCAGGACCATCGGACACACCACCAACTGGGCAAGAACGCCGCTGCTTCCAACAGCATCGGGGTAGCCGCGTTTATTCTTGGTACCGCGGCGCGTCAGGCCAATCTGGCTGCAGGGATTGGCTACTATGGAGCCGCCATCGCGTTGTATGAGCGCTGGATCAAACGCGGTACAGAGGTCGCTTTTGCACGGGACACCCGGATCGTACTGCAGACCACGCCGCGCAGCTCTGCGGTACTAAAGCCGAACACGCCCTGACTCTGACCGAAATAAAAAGAGGCGGGAGCAGATAGCGCCCCGCCTTGGGCAAACTTGGTTAGACCACGCTCTCGCTGACCCGGGTGCGATCGCGAAGATGGAGTTTCTCCATTTCGATGTGCACTATCTGGCCATGCTCTTCGCGGTTCTCGACCCATGACTCGATAACCTCGATGCATGCGTAGTCGATATAGCGGAGGCCGGCACTGTGCAGATGCACTGTGCCTTCGCCCTTCACGTGGTCCAGGGCGGCGGCGATCTTGGGGATGCCAAGAAACGTTCCGATACCGCAGAGGTGTACATGCGTCTGCTCGTCCTGCTCGACGACTCGCGTCTCCAGATGCGTGATGGAGTAGAGCAGCTTCAGCAGGGAGAGAGCGATGCCGTCCAGTACGCCAGTCAACAGGTTCGTGAAGACAATCGTGAGTAACGATGCGAAGTAGATGAGCACCGTCACCTTGCCGAAGCGTGCCAGCTTGCGTACATCCGCGGGCTTCACCAGCTTGATACCGACGTAGACCAGCACCGCCGCCAGGCTTGCCGCTGGAATCATGCGCAGGACGAGTTCGTCTCCAGGTAGAATGCAGAGCACGATGCGATTACAGGGGATGAGGACTAGGCAACAGGAGGGGCACGGCCACGGCTGGGTGCGCGGGGAGCGCTACCCAATGCCAGCATGTTCTCACGCGCCAGCAATTCGGCCATAAATGCAGGACGCTCCAACCCGGGCGGCATTACGGGTAATGCAACTACTGAGGTCGTCAGAGGACCGGCGGTTACGCGTTCCGCATGAGCACCATGTGTTCCCGGACGCGCTTCGTACGCAGCGGTCGCATGTTCCACCTGCAAATCGACTGCGAACACCGTCTCGGAACGTCCACTGCGCGAACCGGCGCGGCCCGTGCCAGGGGCCGGGATGTGCGAGTAGTTCACACGCGTATGACGGTGAGCATGACGTCCGTGCGCAACACCCACAAAGCACAACACGTTCAACCCGAAGAAGATCGCTCCGAGTAGAAACTTGTTCGAGATCTATTTACGCAAAGTCATAGCCGAGACTAATCAGGAGTTACGGAAGGTTTGCCAGATGTCAAGCTGCCTTCATGTAAAACCTTTGTTACAGCGGGGATAAGCAAGAATGTCGCACCGCGCATCCCTCTCAAACCATTGAACGTGCGTCTTGGCGTTCGGGATGCGAGAAAGATTGTTGACGCAGAAGTCTATTCCCACTCAATGGTGCCCGGTGGCTTACTCGTAATGTCGTAGACCACGCGGTTGATGCCTCGCACTTCGCTGACAATCCGGCTGGAGATGATGCGCAGCACTTCGTAGGGAAGCGGTGCCCAGTCCGCCGTCATGCCGTCCTCGCTCTCCACCGCGCGGACGGCGCAAGTGTTGGCGTAGGTGCGCTGGTCGCCCATTACGCCGACGGATTTGACCGGCAGCAGCACGGCAAAGCTTTGCCACACCTTGCGGTAGAGGCCCGCCGCTTTGATCTCGGCAACGACGATCTCGTCGGCTTCCTGCAGAATCGCCACACGCTCCGCTGTAACCTCGCCGAGGATGCGTACTGCGAGACCTGGGCCGGGGAACGGTTGCCGTTCGAGTATCTCCTCGGGCATCCCAAGGTCGCGGCCAATGCGGCGGACTTCGTCCTTGAAGAGGTCGCGTAATGGCTCGATCAGCTTCAACTTCATATCCGCCGGCAGGCCGCCGACGTTATGGTGGCTCTTGATGGTGTGGGAAGGTCCATGCACGCTCGACGACTCGATGACGTCGGGGTACAGTGTCCCTTGGACGAGCCACGCAACGTCCTGCCCATCGTGCTTCTCGGCTTCGAAGATTTTCTTCGCTTCATCGTCGAAGACCGCGATGAACTCGTTGCCGATGACCTTGCGCTTCTTTTCGGGGTCGGTGACGCCTGCGAGCTTCGTCAGAAAACGCTCGGACGAGTCGACAGCGACCACGTTCAGCCGCAGTCCTTCGCGCATCGTCTTCTGTACCTTGGCAAACTCATCCTTGCGCAGGACGCCGTTGTTGACGAAGATGCACGTCAGCCGGTCGCCAATCGCCTTGGCCACCAGCACGGCGGCAACGCTTGAATCCACGCCGCCGCTGAGCCCGCAGATGGCGTGGCCCTCGCCCACCTGCGCTTTGATCTTCGCCACCGTCGCCTGAATAAAGTGCTCCGGAGTCCAATCCTGTTTTGCGCCGCAGATGTCCAGGCAGAAGTTCTTAAGGAGCGCCACGCCCTGCTTCGTATGGGCGACTTCCGGATGAAACTGTACGGCCCAGATCTTCCGCGCTTCATCTGCAATCCCGGCCACGGCGTTGGCTGTCTGCGCCGTTAGCGAGAAGCCCTCCGGCAGCGTCTCCGCGTGGTCGCCGTGTGACATCCAGACATCCATCGTCTTCGGCAGGCCCTTGAAGAGGGGAGTGTCTGCTATGACGTTTACTTCAGCGTGGCCATACTCACGCGCCGCCGCACCTACCACCTTGCCGCCAAGGTGATGCACCACAAACTGCAAGCCATAACAGATGCCCAGCACCGGGGCACCCATCGCGAGGACGGCGGGATCTGCCGCAGGAGCAGCCGCGTCATACACGCTGCACGGGCCGCCGGAGAGGATCACTCCAGCAGGCTTCAGGGCCCGCACCTGATCCAGCGGAACGGTGCAGGGAAGCACGACGGAAAACACGTTGAACTCACGGATGCGCCGCGCAATCAGCTGCGTGTATTGCGACCCAAAATCAAGAATGACGATCGTTGAAGTGTCCACCGCTCCAGTGTAAATGCACATCGGATCCAATCCACTTCAAACATCTGTCGGCAACGCAGTTCCGCGCCTAGTTGGGGTCTTTGCTGCGTGTGTTCCGGACGCCAGTCACGACCCCCATCCCCGCCAGAATCACCACGCCCGCGATGATGTAATTCTGCGGAATGTGCATCAGGTGAGCGAGATAAGCTACCCCGATAATGACGATCACGAAACCAAGCGCATACAGTCCAAAAGACATAGTCGTTCTCCGTACCAGGAAGTAAATTTCATTCATCCGTTAGGATGCAGAAACGCAGCAACCGCCTGCCTCGCAGCCTGCATTTATCTAATCACTAGGAACGAATTACGGGAGCTTCCACCTCGTACGCCCGCCAAAGCTGCAGATAGGCCACCAGCCTTGCCACGTGGAAGAAGTCTGACCCAAGAAAGTAAAGCAACGTCACCCCCAGCCACCACGTCCGCAGAAACTCCGCTGAGGTGACCGTTTCAAACGGCAGCGGCGTCGCAGAGAAGACCATCGCCAGCACAATCAGGGCAATCTTGACGATGCCCATGACGAGGTTGATCTCCACAAGCTTCGCCTTCAGCGTCCCCAGTTGGAATGCCGCTTTCAGGCTTGCCGCCACTCCAAGGCCGCGCAGCATTGCCAGTAGTGGTGCTACGCTCAGTGCCCAGCTCACGACAGCCCACATCGTGAACAGTCCCAGCGTTGCCA
>Ga0123336_10001047_pt1 | contig 26113 bp, 17 predicted proteins | sample SSSSmetaG_FD_96466 | JGI IMG/M metagenome (GOLD analysis project Ga0123336, IMG submission 96466) | Glacier valley bacterial and archeal communities from Borup Fiord, Nunavut, Canada, to study Microbial Dark Matter (Phase II) - ​SSSS metaG | ecosystem: Environmental > Aquatic > Freshwater > Ice...
CACGACCTCGACCTCGCCAACCTGGCCTGGCTGCACCAGCAGCTGCCCGAGCTGGCCGAGGTCAGCATCGGCCACGCCCTGGTGTGCGACGCGCTGTACCTGGGCCTGGAAAATACCGTGCAGCTGTACCGGCGGCAGTTGCGGTAGGCCGGGCAGCGCTGCCCGGCTCTGCTTAGGGGCCCCAAGAGCACCGGGCAGCGCTGCCCGGCTCTGCTTGAGGGGATGATGGGCACCGGGCAGCGCTGCCCGGTGCCGGTTAACGAGCTGGGTAGGACCGGGCAGCGCTGCCCGGTGCCCGTCAAGCAAATGAAACAGGCCGGACGCCGGTGTCCGGTGCTTTCGAGGGGGGTATGAGAGGCCGGACGCCGGCGACGGAAGAGCAGCCGGGGCCGGGCCGCTACTTTTGTCCGCGTCCAACGGTTCTTTCTCATGCCCCGCCTCCCCCTTTCCGAGTTTCAGGCCCTGCCCTACCCCCTGCTGGACGTGCGGGCCCCGACCGAATTCGCGCAGGGCCACGTGCCGGGGGCGCTCAACCTGCCGCTGTTTTCCGACGAGGAGCGGGCCCGCATCGGCACCACCTACAAGCAGGTGAGCCAGGACCGGGCCGTGCACCTGGGGCTGGAATTGTTCGGGCCCAAAATGTCGGCGCTGGTGAAGCAGGCCCAGAAGCTGGCGCCGAAAAAAGAGGTGCGCCTGCACTGCTGGCGCGGCGGCATGCGCAGCGGCGCCGTGCAGTGGCTGCTGGAGCTGGCCGGGTTCACCGTGCACCTGCTCGACCACGGCTACAAGGACTACCGCCGGGCCGTGCTGGCCTCGTTTGCCGCGCCGCGGGCCTGGCGCGTGCTGGGCGGCCTCACCGGCAGCGGCAAAACCGACGTGCTGCACCAGCTGGCCGCCGCGCCCCACGCCCGGCCCGTGCTGGACCTGGAAGGGCTGGCCCACCACAAGGGCTCGGCTTTCGGGGCCATCGGCCAACCGGCCCAGCCCACGCAGGAGCAGTTCGAAAACAACCTGGCGGCCGCCCTGGCCGCGCTGCCCACCACCGCCGAGCCCGTGTGGGTGGAAGACGAGAGCCGCCAGATTGGGCGCCTCACCATTCCCCCGGCCTTGTTCGAGCAGCTGCGCGCGGCCCCGCGCTGGGTGCTGCAGGTGCCCCGCGCCGCCCGCGTGGCCAAGCTGGCCACCGAGTACGGCGCCGAAGACCCGGCCGCGCTGGCCGCCGCCATCGAGCGGCTGCAGAAGCGCCTGGGCGGGCTGGCCACCCGGCAGGCGCTGGCCGCCGTGGCCGCCGGCGATTTTGACTTGATGGTGGAGCTGGTGCTTGATTATTACGACAAGACCTACACCTATGGGCTGGCGCTGCGGCCCGGCGAGGCGGCCCAAACGGCGGTGCCCGTGCCCGGCTGCGATGCGGCGGCCAACGCCATGGCTTTGCTGCGGGCCCTGCCCGTGGCGGCGGTCTGATTCCGGACCTACGGCCGCAGCCCGGGGCGCGGCTTGATAATGACGCATTTTGTTCTAGATTTGGGCTTAGCTTTATTTTGGCTTGGCCACCGGATGCCCGGCTGTTTCTTTTTCCACTCGTTTTCTTTTTTTCCTATTCCCCACTTTTTCCCCCCTTCTTTCATGTTCACATCCTTACAAACCCGGCTGAAGCGGGCCAGTCGGCTGTTGCCGGTAGCCCTGCTGCCGTTTGCGGCACAAGCCCAAGTACCGGGCTACAACCCAGCTAACGCCACCAACATTGCGGGCACTTACACCGACATCAGCACCACCGGCACGGCCATCGCTACGGCCAACACCGACGATGCCAACTCGGCGGCGCAGCCGATTGGCTTTACGTTCAATTTCAACGGCACGGCCTTCACGCAGTTTGTGCTGAGCACGAACGGCTTCATTCGGCTAGGCGCGGCGGCCCCCTCGTCGGCGACCTTATTTTACACCGACCCGCAGGCCGCCACCGGTGGCCCCATCGCCAGCACTAACCCCGCCGATGTGAACCTCGTGATGCCGTTTGCCGTGGACCTGACGGCCGGCATGGCTGGGGGCACAGGCTATCAGGTGGCCACCACGGGCGCGGCGGGCAGCCGCGTCACCACCATTCAGTGGACGAATGTGCAGGACAAGGCCAGCACCATTCTGACACAGTTCCTGAACTTCTCGTTTCAGGCCAAGCTTTACGAGAGCGGCCAGATTGAATTCGTGTACGGCCCGACCACGCCCAACACGACCGGCAACAACTTTCACACCGTGGCCGTGGGCCTCAAGGGCAGTTCGTCGGCGCAGTCAACAACCGTGACCAAGGGCTCAACGCAAGCCTGGTCGGCGGCGACTTTCCAGGCCGGCGACTACACCGGCAACGCCCACAACGTGCGCGAAACGTTGCCCGCCGACCCGGGCCGCACCTACCGCTTTGCCCCCACCGTGCTTCTTAACAACGACGCCGCCGTGACGGCACTGTACACCTTGGGTAAAGCGTCCAGCGCCTTCGGTTCGCCGGTAACGGCCCAAGTAGTAGTAACCAATGCCGGCAGCAGCGCCCAAACCAACCTGCCCGTGACCCTGACGGTGAGCGGCGCCACCACCTACACCAACACGCAAACCGTGGCCTCGCTGGCTTCCGGCGCTTCGACGACGGTGACGTTCTCTTACCCCGTTACGGGCACGACGGGTACCAACACCGTGGTAGTATCGGTACCCGCCGATGATTTGGCATCCAACAACACGCAGACCACTACGCAAGCCGTAACGGCCAACGACCAGAGCTACGTCGTCGGCACGACGTTCGTGAACGGCGCGGGCGTCGCCTCGGCGGGCAGCGCCATCGTGACGCGCTACACGGCCACCGGGCCCGCCGCCGTGACCACCGTGACGCCCACTTTCTACGGGGCCGGCACCGCCGGTTCGACCTACCAGATTGTGGTGTACAGCGCCACGGCCGGCGGCTTGCCCGGCACCTTGCTCTACACCTCGCCTTCCCGCCCTCGGCCCACCATTGCGGGCAGCGCCACGGCGGCCGACCCCGTTGCCATCCCCAGCATTTCGGTGGGCACTACCTTCTTTGTGGGGGTGAAAACCATCGGGGCCGACAACATCAGCATTGCCTACCAGACCGAGGCGCCCCTGCGCGGCGGCACGTTCTTCTACACCACCAACGGCACCACGTTCACCGACATCAACACCTCGACCCTGAACTCGCGGCTGGCCATTGACGTGACGCTCGGCGCGCCGTCGGCTTGCGGCGTGGCCACGGGCCTGGCCGTATCGGCCATCACGCCCACCTCGGCCAGCTTGTCCTTCACACCCGCCTCGGGCGCCACCAGCTACACGGTGACCTACACCCCGGCCGGCGGCACGGCCACCACCGTCACGCCCGCCCCCACCGGTTCACCGGTGGCCCTCACCGGCCTCACCGGTGGCACCACCTACACCGTGAGCGTGACCACCAACTGCGCCGGCGGCCTGACGTCGGGCGCCGTGACCACCACCTTCACTACCACCACCCCGGGCCCCGCCAACGATGACTGCACCGCAGCCACGGTGTTGCCCGTAGCCGCCACCTGCACGCCCGTCAACAGCACCAACACCGCGTCCACGGCCTCGCCGGCCAGCGTGCCCGCGGCTACCTGCGGCACGGCCGGCCCCGACGTCTGGTTTGCCATCACCGTGCCCACCGGCGGCGCCCTCACCGTGACCACCAGCGCCAGCACCGGCACCGGTACGCGCCTCACCGACACCGTACTGCAGCTCTACAGCGGCACCTGCGGCGCCCTCACGCCCATTGGTTGCAACGACGACACCAACGGGCTCTACTCGCAAGTACCCGTTTCAGGCCTCACGGCCGGAGCCACGATTTACGCCCGCGTGTTCGGCTTTGCCAGCGCCACCGGCGATTTCGGCATCTGCGCCGTGTCCGGGGTGCCGTTCGTGTGCGCGCCGGTAACCAACCTGGCGGCCGCCAACGTCACCAACACTTCGGCCAACATCACCTTCACGGCCCCGGCCGGCGCCACCAGCTACACGGTGACCTACACCCCGGCCGGCGGCACGGCCACCACCGTCACGCCCGCCCCCACCGGTTCGCCGGTGGCCCTGACCGGCCTGACCCTTGGCACTACCTACACCGTGCGCGTGACCACCAACTGCGGCGCGGGCCAGACCTCGACCGTGGCCACCCTCACCTTCACCACCACCGGGGCTACGACGTATTGCACCACCGGCCTCAACGGCTTCTGTGGCGGCAACGACATCACGGGCGTGAGCATCACGAGCACCACCCTGAACGCCACCGGCCTGACCTGCACCAGCACCGCTGGCAACGCCTACACGGCCTACCCGGCCACGGGTGCCAACACGGGCTCGCTAGCGGCGGGCAGCACTGCGCAAATCAACGTGACCGTGCAGACGGGCAGCAGCCTGTCGGTGTGGATTGACTTCAACCACAACTTCATTTTCGAACCCACCGAGTACGTGCAGCCCACGCTCAACTCCACCACGCCGGTGGTAACGGCCTCGATTGTGGTGCCGGCCAACGCGGTGCTGGGCCAGACCGGCATGCGCATCCGCTCGCGCCTCAACGGCAACCCCAACGGCGCCACTGACGCCTGCTCGCCCTTTGGCTCGGGCGAAACCAAGGATTTCACGGTGACGCTGCGCCTCGGCTCGGCCACCCGCAACGAAGCCCTGGGCGCTACTGTGGGCCTGTACCCCAACCCGGCCCACCAGAGCTTTACGTTGAACGTGCCGGCCGGCAGCCTCCACGCTGCTTCGGCTTCGCTCATCAACGCGCTGGGCCAGGTGGTGCAGACGCGCCAGCTGAACCTGCCCGTAGCCGGCGGTACGGCCGATTTCAACGTGAGCGGCCTGGCCGCGGGCGTGTACTCGCTGCAGCTCAAGACCGGCGACACGCTGGTCGTGAAGCGCGTGGTGGTGGAATAACTTGTTTCCGCTTCCCACAAAAAAAGGGCTGACCATTGCGGTCAGCCCTTTTTTTGTGGGAAGCGGGGAGCGGGAAAACAGGAGGAAGCAACGACTCCCCAATTCCCACTCCTCGCTCCCTGCTGCCCACTTCAGCTAATCGGCACCTTGCGCAGGATGGCCTCAATCAGGTCCTGGGTGCGAATGCCGTCGGCCTCGGCCTCGTAAGTGAGCAGGATGCGGTGGTTAAGCACGTCGGCGGCCATTTCCTTGATGTCCTCGGGCAGCACGTAGTCGCGGCCTTCGAGGTAGGCCACGGCCTTGGCGGCGCGGTGCAGGGCAATGCTGGCCCGCGGGCTGGCCCCAAACTGCACGGCCGAGGCAAACTCGGGCAGGTCGTAGTCGGCGGGCCGGCGGGTGGCAAACACCAGCTCGATGAGGTACTTTTCAAGCGTGTCGGAAATCTGCACCTGGTTGATTTGCTGGCGGATGCCGAAGATATCGGCCTGCGTGAGCACGGGCTGCACGTCTTCCACGAAACTCAGGTTGGCCATGCGGCGCATCACCTCCAGCTCGTCGGCCTTCTTGAGGTAGTCGACGTGCACCTTCAGCATGAAGCGGTCGACCTGGGCTTCGGGCAACGGGTAGGTGCCTTCCTGCTCCACGGGGTTCTGGGTGGCCAGCACCAGAAAGGGCAAATCGAGCGGGTACGTGGTTTCGCCGATGGTCACTTGCTTTTCCTGCATGGCTTCGAGCAGTGCGCTTTGCACCTTGGCCGGCGAGCGGTTGATTTCGTCGGCCAGCACGAGGTTGGCGAAAATCGGCCCCTTCTTCACCTCGAATACGGACCGGTTCTGGTTGTAAATCATGGTGCCCACCAGGTCCGAGGGCAGCAAATCGGGGGTGAACTGCACCCGCTGGAAGTGCAGGTGCAGCACCTTGGCCAGCGTGGAGATGGTGAGGGTTTTGGCCAGCCCGGGCACGCCCTCCAGCAAGATGTGCCCGCCCGTGAACAGGCCGATGAGCAGGCGGGTGAGCAGGGGCTGCTGGCCCACCACCACCTTCCCCATCTCGGCAAATACCTGGCGGATGAGGGGGTGGTAGTCGACGGGCGCAGCCGGCGGAACGGGGGCGTCGGAATCGGGGAGCATAAGCACAAGAACAAGCGAAACAGAGGGCGCAAGGTAGGCACAAGGCCGGGGCGGGGCCACTCCGCGCCCCGGCCCCACGGCCGCCCGCTTCTGCTCTCACCGGCCGGGCAGCGCCCCCGGCGGGTCCCGGCCCCACCGCCCGCGCCCTGATTTTTCCTGGACGGCGAACCCGCTTCACCTCGCGACTCTGACTGGCCCGCGAGCCATCTAAATTTATCAGTATTGCAAGAAAACGGTATGGTTATGTTCGTAAAAAACGTACCTTACTCGCCCGATGTCTGGCCGGTGGCATCCAAGCTGTTTTGGATTGGTTAAAAAGCTCGCCTGGCGAGGGCAGCGGCGCGTTTTCCCGGCGCGCTGTCTGACCGGTTCCGCTCATCGAGGCGACGCCCCGCTGCGTCGCCGCGCTGGCCGGATACCTTTCCCGACAGCTTTGTCGCACTGTTAGCCCAACCTCTTGCACTTCCTTAAAATTTGCTGCCTGCCTGGCTTTTTCACTGGTTCATGCTTTTTTGATTCGTTCTTGTTTTTTTCACCCCTTCACCCTTTTTAGTATGAGAAACCCTTTACTTTATGTGGGTAGCACCCGCGGGCTGCAGGGCCCTGCCGAGTGCTTCGCCCGCGCGGCCGGGCCGGTGGGCCGGCTGGGCCGGTGGCTGCTGGTGGCCGGCCTCGGCCTGCTGGGCGCGCAAGCGGCGCAAGCCCAGACCCTGAACTACGCCGCGGCCGGGGCCACGAACGCGACCGGGACTTACACCGACCTGGGCACGGCCGGCACAATCATCACGACGGCTAACCTCGACGACGCCACCTCGGCCGCGCAGAACATTGGCTTTACGTTCACTTACAACGGGCAGGCGTTCACGCAGTTTGTGCTGAACACGAACGGCTTCATTAAGCTGGGCGCCGTAGCGCCGTCAATCGATGCGCTGTACACCCCCTTGAGCAGCGCCGACCCCCTCGATGCGAACACCATAGCGCCGCTGGCCAACGATTTGGAAGGTTCGGCCACCGTTCCGACGGAGTACCGGGTAAGCACGAGCGGAGCGGCCGGCACCCAGGTGTGCACCATTCAGTGGAAAGGCGTGCGCGACTATGCGTTCACCACCCCGCAGTTTGCCTCCGAGCAGTTCCAAGTGAAGCTGTACGAGGGGACCAACCAGGTTGAGTTCGTGTACGGAACCTGGACGGCGGGTGCGGCGGCTCCACTGGGCCGCAACCACGAGGTGGGCATCAGGGGCACGACCAACGCTGCCGCCGACCGGGCACAGGCCGCCAAGCCCAGCTCATCGACCGCGTGGAGCGTGGTTACGTTTGCCGCCGGAACAGCCGGCGCGGTAGGCCCTACCTTCTTCGCCCGCAACACGTTTTTGCCGGACGCCGGCCGCACGTTTCGCTTCATGACCAGCGTGCTGCTGGCCAACGACGTGGCCGTGACGTCCGTCTTTTCCCTGGGCCAGGCGGCGCAGAGCTACAGCACGCCGCACGCGGCGCAGGCCATCGTCACCAACAACAGCGCAGGAACCCTCACCAACATCCCCGTGACCCTGACGGTGACGGGAGCCAATGCGTTCACGAACGTCCAGACCGTGGCCTCGCTGGCGTCCGGGGCGTCCGCGCTCGTGACCTTCGCGGGCTACCCGCTGACCACGCAGGGCGTGAACACCCTCACCGTGACGGTTCCCAGCGACGACCTGAACACCAACAACAGCAAGGCGTACTCGCAGAACGTGACGGCCAGCCGCTTGGCGTACATCGACGCCACCCAGTCGCTCAATACCGGGTCGATAGGCGTAGGCCAAGCCGGCGGCGTGCTGGTGGTTCGCCACACGCTGGCGCAGGCGGGCACCATCGCCAGCGTCACCCCCACGTTTACGGGGGCCGGCGCGGGGGCCACCACGTACCAGGTGCTGCTCTACGATGCCACCGGCGCCGGGGGCACCCCCGGCACCGTCCTCTACACATCGCCGACGCAAACGCGCCCCACGGCGACGGGCTCGCCGGTAGTAACCATTCCCAATGTTGCCATCGCGGCCGGCGACTTTTTCGTAGGCCTTAAAGAGCTGGACAACAACCTGAACCTAGGTTACCAAACGGAGGACCCGTTGCGGCAAAACACGTATTATTTCCAGGCCGGCGGGGCCTTCATATCCGTCAACAGCACCGGCCTGCGCCCGCGCCTGGCCCTGGAGGCGAGCGTGGTGCCGGCTCCGGCCTGCGTGCCGCTGGCAAACCTAGCGGCGGCCAACGTTACCACGACCTCGGCCAGCCTGACCTTCACGCCCGCAACCGGCGCGAGCTACACAGTGACGTACACGCCAGCCGGCGGCACGGCCACCACAATAAGCCCGAACCCGACGGCCTCGCCCGTGGCCTTGAGTGGCCTGACGCCCGGCACCACCTACAACGTGTCGGTGGTGACCAACTGCGTCGGGGGCACAACTTCGCCCCCGGCCACGGTCACGTTCACCACGCTCTTCCCCGTGCCGGCCAATGACCAATGCGCCGGAGCTGTCGCCTTGGCCTGCGGGCAAACTGTGACGGGCACCACCAACGGGGCCACCACCACCGGCGACCCCACCGGTAGCTGCGGGGCCACGGGCGTCACCGCCCAGCCGGGCGTGTTTTACTCCTTCACCGGCACCGGGGCCATCGTGACGGTGAGCACCTGCTCGGGGCCAACGGCCACCGCCGGCGACACCAAACTCTTCGTGTACAGCGGCCCCTGCGGCACCTACACCTGCGTGGGCGGCAGCGACGACATCGGCACCGGGGTGTGCAGCGCCAACGGCGCGGCCTCGGCCGTGACCTTCGCCAGCGTCGCCGGCACCCAGTACTTGATTTTCGTGCAAGGTTTTAGCGCGGCCCTCGACTTTGGCCTGAGCTTGACCTGCGTGGCCCCGCCGACCTGCGCGCCGGTGACGAACCTGGCGGCTACCGGCATCACGACCACCTCGGCCAACCTGACGTTTACGGCCGGCAACGGCAACACGAGCTACACCGTGACCTATACCCCGGCCGGCGGCGCGGCCCAGACGGTGACCCCGAGCCCAACGGCCTCGCCCGTGGCCCTGAGCGGCCTGACGCCCGGTACCGCCTACGCCGTGAGCGTGCAGCCCTTGTGCAGCGCCGGCGGCACGGCCACGCCGTCCACCCTAAACTTCACCACCCTGACGCCTCCCCCGGCCAATGACGAGTGCGCCGGGGCCATTTCCCTGACCGCGGGCGCCCCTGGGGCGGCCTGCAACGCCGTGGCCGGCAGCACCGCCGGCGCTACCGCATCGACGGCCGCCGGCACCTGCGTGGGCACGGCCGACGACGACGTGTGGTACTCCTTCGTGGCCACCAGCGCCGCGCACACCATCACGGTGGTGGGGGCCACGGGCTTCGACGCCGTGGTGAACCTGCGCGCCGGGGCTTGCCCCGGCACCACGGTGGGCACCTGCCAGGACGCCACCGCGGGCGGCGGCACCGAAACCATCGCGGCCACGGGCCTGGCGGTGGGCAGCACCTACTTGGTGCGCGTGTTCCACTACTTCACGGGCTCGGGCTCGGGCGCGTTCACCATCTGCGTGACCACCCCCGCGCCACCGCCCTGCAACGCGCCTACGGCGCCGGGCACGGCGGCCATCACCAGCACCTCGGCCAACGTGACGTTCACGGCCTCGGCCTCGGCCGTTACCTACACCGTGACGGCCACGCCCGCCACGGGCCCGGTGGTGACGGCCTCCGGCGCCGGCTCGCCCATTGCCCTCACCGGCCTCGCGCCGAACACGGCGTACTCGGTGAACATCGTGAGCAACTGCGCGGGCGGCCAGACTTCCTCGGCGGCCACCACTTCGTTCAGTACCCTGCCCACGCCGCCCACCGACCTGACGGTGAGCACCCCGCAGAACGTGAGTGGCACCTACAACAACGTGACCGTGACCGGGCCTAACGGCGTGGCCACCCTCACCGGGTCCCTGACCGTGAACGGCACCCTGACGGTGCAGAGTGGCGGCATCCTGGTACAGAACTGTCAAGCCCTGACCGGCCCCGGCAACTTCCTGCTGCTGGCCGGCGCCGAACTGCAAATCTGCGACCCGTTGGGCATCACCAGCACCGGCCCCACGGGCGCCGTGCAGCTCGCCGGCTCGCGCAGTTACGCCGCGGATGCTTCGTACACCTACAACGGTACCGTACCCCAGGTAACCGGTCCGGCCCTGCCGGCCACCGTGCGCAACGTGACTGTGAACAACGCCGCCGGCCTGAACATGGTGCAGGCCCTAAGCGTGACGCGGGTGGCCCGCCTGACCGCGGGCGACCTGGCCACCCATGGCTTCATCTTCACCCTGCTCTCGTCGGCAGCGGGCACGGCTTTGGTCGATAATACCGGCGGCGTGGTAATCGGGACCGGCACCATGCAACGGGCCGTAACCAATGCCGTAACCGGCCCGGCTTACCGCCACTTCAGCTCGCCGGTGCAAAGCACTACGCTCGCGGACCTAGTCACGACCGGCTTCTCGCCCACGTTCAACACGCAGTACAACATCAGCCCCACGCCCAGCACCGTGTCGCCCTTTCCCACGGTGTTTGGTTACGACCAGGCCCGCATCGCCACGGTGACTTCCACCTACGGGGCGTTTGATAAAGGCTTTTTCTCCCCCAACGGTGCCGGCGACGTGATGCAGCCGACCCATGGCTACACTGTGAACGCGCCGGCGACGGCTACGCCCATCGATTTCGTGGGCACGTTCAACAACGCCGCGCAGAATTCGGGCCCGCTGAGCCGCGGCACCGACCCGCAGGCCGGCTGGCAGCTCCTCGGCAACCCCTACCCCAGCCCGCTGGACTGGGGCACGGTGACGGCCGGCCAACGCCCCGGCATGGACGCCGCCATGTACGTGTACCAAAGCACCGGCCAGTACGCCGGCACTTACCGCACCAGCGTCAACAACATGGGCCCCTCCGACCTGATTGACGCCGGCTCGGGCTACTTCGCCCGGGTGACGGCGCCCGGCGGCAGCGGCGCCGTGAACTTGGCCAACGCCAACCGCGTGACCAACTTTGGCGCCGAACCCGCCTTTGGCCGCGGGGCCGACTCCCGACCGCAGGTGCGTTTGCTGGTAACCGGCGCGGGCCAAACCGACGAAGCCCTCGTGTACCTGGAGCGAGGCGCCACGGCCGGGATTGACGCCGAGTACGACGCCACCAAGCTGGCCAACCCCACTGGCCTGAACCTGGCCTCGCTGCACGGCAACGCCCAACTGGCCATCAACGGCTTGCCCCCGCTCGGCGGCACCGAAGTCGTGATTCCCCTCACCCTGGGCGTGCCACAGGCCGGGGCCTTCGGGTTCGAAGTGGCCAACTTGGCCAACTTCGGCACCGCCACCGTGTACCTGCGCGATGCCCTCACCGGGACGCAGCAAGTGCTGGCCGCGGGCACCCGCTACCCGTTCAGCGTGGCCACGGCCTCGGCCGGCACCGCCCGTTTCTCGCTGGTGCTACGCCCGGCCAACGCCACGGCCACCGCGGCCGGCCTGACCGCCGCTGCGGTGAGCCTCTACCCGAACCCCGCGCATCAGCGCTTCACGGTGCTGCTGCCGCCCCTGGCCGGGCAGCGCGAGGTCCGGGCCACGCTGGTCAACGCCCTGGGGCAGGTGGTGCACACCCGCACCATTGCCCTCACCGCCGCCGGGGCCACGGCTGAATTCGGCACGCAAACCCTGGCAACGGGCGTGTACCTGCTGCGCTTGCAAGTTGAAAACCAACTCCTAACCAAACGCGTAGTTGTCGAATAGACTGTCATCAACCCGGCCGGCGTTGTCCGGCCGGGTTTAGGCAGCCATTCGCACGGGCCATCCATCGGGAGTTTTTCTGTTTTCTGCTTGCTCACAGTATTTTCATCATCATTTTTAGTTTTTCATATGAAATCATTTCTCCTAACTCGCCTGCTGCCCGCGCTAACGTTGGCGGTGGCTTTCAGTGAAGTAGTGCTGGCGCAGCCCGGCAGCGGCGGCCCCGCTCCAGGGGGCGTCACCGTTACCCCCATCGACGGCGGCGTGTCGCTGTTGCTGGCGGGCGGCGTGGCCTACGGCATCAAGCGCCTGCGCAACCGTCGCAAAAAGGCTTAAACGCCGGCTCGTAATTTATAAAGCGGCTCTTTCGGTGGAAGAGCCGCTTTTTTTTCGAGCTTTGTGCATTCTTCACGCCCCCGTTTATGTCCACTGCTTCTGCTGCTGCGGCCCCTGGCAACCGGCTTCTGTTTCGCTTCCTCTTCGTGGCCGGGGCCATGTACCTAGTGTGGTTTTTCGGCTACGAACAGTGGCTGGCCCACGACGGCCGGCTCGACAACGTGCTCTGCACCCAGATTACGGCGGCCAGCGTGTGGCTGATGCGCTTAGTTGGCTTCGAGGCCGCCATTGACGCCACCCACGCCAACCTGGTGTTGATGCACGGGCAGCCGTCGGTGGTGGTGGGCCCGCCGTGCAACGGCCTAGTGCTCTATGCCCTGTTTGCGGGCTTTGTGGTGGCCTTTCCGGGCCCGTGGCGGCGCAAGCTGTGGTACATCCCGGCCGGCATTGCCCTCATTTGGGCCCTGAACGTGCTGCGCGTCGCGGCCCTGGCAGTCAATCATTACTACGCCCATCGGTCTGTCGACTTCAACCACCATTACACCTTCACGTTCGTGGTGTACGCGTTTATTTTTGGCCTCTGGATGCTGTGGGCCAAGCGCCTGGCCGGCCCTGCCGCCCCCGCCGATGCCGTCCGTGCTTGACGATTCCCGGAAAATGCCCGCAGCGGTCCGCCTCGGGCGCTGGGCGCTGGTGGGCGCCCTGGTGGGCCTGCTCCTGCTGGCGGGGGTGTACGACGACGCCGTTTTTGGCGTCCTCACAACCGGCCTGCACCGGGGCTTGGCCGCGCTTGGTGTGCACCAGCCCCTGGCCCAGGCGGGCGTCGACCGCAACGTGACGCAACGTTACGTGCCGGCCGGCATCGTTTACGCCGGACTCTACGTGGGCTTGTGCCTGGCCTTGTTGTGGCTGCTCTTGCCCGCGCCGGCCCACCGGCGGCTGGTGTTGCGCCTCTATGCCGGCGCCATTGCCGCCTACCTTTTGCTGGCGTTGCTGGGGAAACTATCGGGCAACACCGTGTGGGTGTACCGCTTGGCCCGCCACCTGCTCGATTTCATCGTGAGCCCACTGCCCGTGGCCGGGCTGTACGTGCTGCTGCGCGCCGGCTTCGGCCCCGCGGCGCGGCCTTCCAACCTGCCCGGTGCATAGTTTCCGACGTGGTAGATGTGCCAATTTTTGCGATTCGTTGGCTATTGCTTCGGTGTGGAGTGCTTGGCTTAGCTACGCCTGATGCCAGGCATTTATGGAAAAACACGAAAGCAGACACCGGACGAATTAAAAAGAGCCCCGAATGCGCTGCTGCATCCGGGGCTCTTTTGTACCAGAGACGGGACTCGAACCCGTACTTCCTTACGAAAACGGCATTTTAAGTGCCGCGTGGCTACCGGTTACACCACTCTGGCTCAGCTAGATATTTTCTAATCCTGCCTTGATTTTTGCCTCGATAATTTTCGGTTAATGCATGGCAGTTGGGTCAAAGCAACTGCAAGTTAGTCAGCCGATGGTCATTGTTCACGCCATTGGCATGGTGCAATTCCAGCGGAATAGCTTCGTTGCGCCACTCGGTCAAGCTGCAAGCCTCACAGCGTGCTTCCTTCAAGCCGTGTTGAATCAGGCGATTCCGAAGGCGAAAAGTAGAAGTGTAGGTCGAATTTTCAACCAGAACTCCCTCCCAGGAAAACGCTTGGCCAAAGGTCCGGTAGCGCGCCCTCACGTTCCAGCCAGCCCCCGTAAAATGGCTCGTATCCAGCCCCAGCCTGGCGATGCGGTCGTGCACGGTTTTGTAGTTGCCGCCGGCCGGCACCAGCCCGATGAGGCTCAGCACCTGCCGCACCGACAAGCTCCCGGCCACCGCCTGCCGGAATTCGTCGTCGGTACTGAGGCATTGGCGAGTAGCAGCCATCGCGAAGGAACAGAAACAAAAAACGCTGCCCGAAGACAGCGTTTTTTTATTTTGGAGCGGGAGACGAGGTTCGAACTCGCGACCTCGACCTTGGCAAGGTCGCGCTCTACCAACTGAGCTACTCTCGCGGGAGGTTCAGCATCATTTGCATGACGCCGAATGGTTCGACAAAGGTAAGGTCCTTTTCCGCGCAGGCAAGCAGTGGGCGCAGAAATTTTTGCCAGCGGGGCCTTCGGCCTTCATTTTCAGGGCACAAAATTTACGGATTGCCCAGCGTTAGCTTCAACTCGTTTAGCTTCATCAGCGCCTCGATGGGCGTTAGCGTGTTCACGTCGAGGTGCTGCAGCAATTCGCGAATGCGTTCCAACGCCGGGTCCGACGGTTCGAACATGCTCAGCTGCACCCGCGGGGCGGTGGCCACGGCCGCGGTGGCGCGGGGCTTGGGCTGGGCGGGTGCGTGGGGCGGCGGCACGGCCAGGGCCGTACGGGTGCCGTTGAATTCCGTACCAGCCAGCACATCGTCGAATTCGGTAAGCGTGCCGTCCTCAACGCCCGCGCTGGCCCGTTCCACTTCGAGGTGGTGCATGATTTCGTTGGCGCGCAGCACCACCGAAGTGGGCATTCCGGCCAGCCGGGCCACGTGGATGCCGAAGCTGTGCTCGGAGCCGCCGGCTTGCAGCTTGCGCAGGAACAGAATGCGGCCGTCGGCCTCCTTCACGGCCACGTTGTAGTTGCGCACGCGGGGGCAGTCGTCGGCCAGCTGGTTCAGTTCGTGGTAGTGGGTGGCGAACAGGGTTTTGGCCTTGGCTTTGGGGTTGTTGTGCAGGTGCTCTACGATGGCCCAGGCGATGCTGATGCCGTCGTAGGTGCTGGTGCCGCGCCCGATTTCGTCCATCAGCACGAGGCTCCGGTCCGAGAGATTGTTGAGGATGGACGCCGTTTCGGTCATCTCCACCATGAAGGTGCTTTCGCCCTTGCTCAGGTTGTCGGAAGCGCCCACGCGGGTAAAAATCTTGTCGATGATGCCGATGGTGGCGGCCTCGGCGGGCACGAAAGAGCCAATTTGAGCGAGCAGCACAATGAGGGCCGTCTGCCGCAGCAGGGCCGACTTACCGGCCATGTTCGGGCCGGTTATCACCACAATCTGCTGGTCGTGCTGGTCGAGGCAGATGTCGTTGGGAATGTAGCTCTCGCCCGGCGGCAGCTGGCGCTCAATCACGGGGTGGCGGCCGGCGCGGATGTCGAGCACGGTGCCGTCGTTCACCACCGGCTGCACGTAGCGCTGCTGCCGGGCTGTGAGGGCAAAGCTGGCCAGGCAGTCCATCACGCCAATGGCACGGGCATTTTGCTGAATCTGGGGCACAAAATCGAGGGCCGCCAGCACTAGGTCGTTGTAGATGCGCTGCTCGATGACGAACAGCTTTTCCTCGGCGTTGAGAATTTTCTCCTCGTAGGTTTTCAGCTCCTCGGTCACGTAGCGCTCGGCGTTCACCAGCGTCTGCTTGCGAATCCAGGCGGCGGGCACTTTGTCCTTATGGGCGTTGGTGACTTCGAGGTAATAGCCAAACACCTTGTTGTAAGCCACGCGTAGCGACGAGATGCCGGTGTTGCGCTGCTCGCGCATTTGCAACTGCAAGAGGTAGTCTTTGCCCGAAAAGGCCAAAGCGCGCAATTCGTCCAGCTCGGTGTCGATGCCCGCGTTCAGCACGCCGCCCTGGTTGGTGAGCAGGGGCGCGTCGGGCTTGATTTTGGCGAAGATTTCCTGGCGCAGGGTGGCGCAGGGGTTGAGCTGGTCGGCCAGCTTCACCAGGGCTTTCACGCCGGAGGCGGCCAGCCGCTCGCGCATGGGGGCCACGGCCTCGAGGGCGCGGGCCAGTTGGAGCAGCTCGCGCGGGTTCACGCGGCGCACGGCGACTTTGGAAATCAGGCGCTCCAGGTCGTTGATTTGGCGCAGGTGCTGGGTGAGGTCGGCCAGCAGTTCTTCATCGGCCACCAGCGCGGCCACCGTGTCGAGCCGGCGCTGAATCTGGCTCACTTCCTTCAGCGGCAGCACTATCCACTTGCGCAGCAGGCGGGCGCCCATCGGCGTCAGGGTCTGGTCGAGCACGTCGATGAGGGGCACGCCGCCGGGGTGCTGGGCGTGCACCAGCTCCAGGTTGCGCACGGTGAAGCGGTCGAGCCAGACGTACTTATCCTCCTCCAGCCGGCCAAGGCTGGCGATGTGCTGGATGTCGGTGTGCTTGGTTTCGGCGAGGTAGTGCAGGATGCAACCGGCCGCAATCACGCCCTCCTTCAGGTTATCGACGCCAAAACCTTTGAGCGAGGTGGTGCGAAAGTGGCGGGTGAGGGTGTCGTGGGCGTAGTCGGCCCCAAAAACCCACTCATCTAGCGCGTAGGTGCAGTAGTCGGGGCCGAAGGTTTGCTCGAATTCGGCCCGGCTTTTCTTGCAAAACAGGATTTCGGCGGGGCTGAAATTTTGGAGCAGTTTGCCCAGGTAATCGAGTGTGCCCTGGGCGGCCAGGAACTCGCCGGTGCTGATATCGAGAAAGGAAATGCCGGCTTCCTGCTTGCCAAAATGAATGGCCGCCAAGTAGTTGTTCGAGCGGCGTTCGAGCACGTTGTCGTGCATGCTCACGCCGGGCGTCACCAGCTCGGTGATGCCGCGCTTCACGAGGCCCTTGGCTTCTTTGGGGTTTTCGAGCTGGTCGCAGATGGCCACGCGCTGGCCGGCGCGCACCAGCTTGGGCAAGTAGGTGTCGAGGGCGTGGTGCGGGAAGCCGGCCAGGGCCACTTCGCTGCTGCTGCCCGCGCCGCGCTTGGTGAGCGTGATGTCGAGAATGCGGGCGGCCGTGACGGCGTCCTCGCCAAACGTTTCGTAAAAATCGCCCACCCGAAACAGGAGCACCGCGCCCGGATGCTGCTGCTTGAGCTGGTAGTACTGCTTCATCAGCGGCGTTTCGGTCACGGCCGGGATGGGCCCGGTGAAGTGGTCGGGGCCGACGGATTTGATGGCAAACTCTTTTTTGGGTGCAGCCAAGGCAAGTAGCGCGACCTTTGTGGTGCGCAGATTTTCTGACGTGAAGGAGAAGGCGGCGGCCGCTTCCGAAGCTGCGGACGTTGTTTAGCGGAGCTCGCCAAACCGTCCGGCCACCCCGTTTTAAACCAACAAAGCGGACCGCAAAGTTCGCGCTATTTCCATGCGAAAACTCACCATGGCCGAGCTAAACCGGCTGGCCGTCGATGACTTCAAAAGTACGCCCAAAAGCCCGGTGGTTTTGGTGCTCGACAACGTGCGCAGCATGCACAACGTGGGCGCCATCTTCCGCACCGCCGACGCCTTTGCGCTGTCCAGCATCTGGCTCTGCGGCATCACGCCGCGGCCCCCGCACCGCGAAATCACCAAAACCGCGCTGGGCAGCGAGGAATCCATGGCTTGGGAATACGCCGCCGAAACGGTGGCTGCCGTGGCCGCGCTCAAAGCGGCCGGCTACCTGGTGGTGGCCGTGGAGCAAACCACGGGCAGCGTGGCCCTGCCCCAGTTCCGGCCCGCGCCCGGCCGGCCGCTGGCGCTGGTGCTCGGCAACGAAGTGTTTGGCGTGGAAGACGCCGTGCTGGCCCTGTGCGATTTGGCCGTGGAAATCCCGCAGTTCGGCACCAAGCACTCGCTCAACGTGGGCGTGGCGGCCGGCGTGGTGCTCTGGGACGCGCTGGTGAAGCTGGGCGTGGTGTAAAGCCGACCGGGTTTCGCAGCCATTGGCGCCGTTGTTTGTTGTAGGGCCATGCCCACCGAAACTTCTTTCCCCGCCCGGCCCGACGCGGCTTTGCTGGCCCTGCGCCCCCCGGTGCCCACCGCGCCCACCGACGCGCCCGCCACCGTCGGCGCCTTCCTGCACACCACGCTGCGCCCGGTGCTCAAGCTGCAAAACGACCTGCTGCTGGCGGCCGTGGCCGATTTCGTACTCGACCACCACATCGTGCTGCTCCCCACCGACCGGCAGCACCAGTTGGCCGAGCTGCTGGCCCGCAACACCAAGCTGCGCTACACCGTAGTGGGCCTGGTAACCGGCCTGTTCACGGCCGCAGAGTACGCATTTTACCGCCAGCACCGCCCCGAGCTGAACCGCCGGCTGCTGGAGCTGGCCCAGCGCCGGGTGCTCGACCAAGCCGCGGCCTGTGCTTAGAAGAAGTTTGCGTTGGCTGTGATGAGGTAGAGACGCAAACAGCTTTTTTAGTCGTAGGGTGAATCGTGTAGCTGCACGGGCTTGCCCTTTTTGCGCACGCGCATGTTCACCAGCTCCACCACCAGCGAGAAAAACATCGAGAAGTACACGTAGCCCTTGGGCACTTCCTGGTGGGCGGCTTCCATCACCAGCATAAAGCCTATCATGATGAGGAACGACAAGGCCAGCACCTTGATGGTGGGGTTGCGGTTCACGAAATCGGCCACCTTGCCCGAGAACACCAGCATCACGCTCATGGCCAGCACCACGGCCGCAATCATCACCAGCACGTTGTCGACCAGGCCCACGGCCGTCAGGATGGAATCGAAGCTGAACACGATGTCGATGACGATGATTTGGAGCACGGTGCCCACGAAGGTGGCGCCCGCCTTGCCGGCCCCGGCTTCGTCCTCGTCTTCGCCCTGCAGCTTGTCGTGGATTTCGGTGGTGCTCTTGTAAATCAAAAACAGGCCCCCGGCCAGCAAAATCAGGTCGCGCCCGCTCACGCCAAAATGGGCAACCAGCGGCGGCAGGTTGATGGTAAACAGCGCCGCCCGCAGGCCCACAATCCAGGCAATGCTCAGCAGCAGCCCGATGCGAAACACCAGCGCCAGCAGCAGGCCAACGGTGCGCCCCCGCCCCTGCAGCTCCCGCGGCAGCCGGTTCACCACAATCGAGATGAAGATGACGTTGTCAATCCCCAGCACGATTTCCATGAACGTGAGGGTCAGCAAGCTAATCCAGGTAGCGGTGTGAGTGAAGGCGCCTAAATCGTACACTTTATTGAATGAAGAATGAGGAATGAAGAATGAGGAGTTATCAGTCTAAGGCCCGTCGAAATAATTCTTCATTCCTCATTCTTCATTCCTCATTGAGCGCAGCGTCAGCTCTTCATGTTCACGAACTGCAGCGGCAGGCCGATGTCGGCCCGGCGCAGCACGGCGATGGCGGCCTGTAAATCGTCGATTTTCTTGGCCGTCACGCGCACTTGGTCGTCCTGCATCTGGGCTTCCACCTTCACCTTAGCGTCTTTGATGGCCTTGATGATTTTGCGGCCGAACTCCTTGTCGACCCCGGCGCGCACCTTGATGGTTTTCTTCACCAGGCTGCCGCTGGGCTGCTCGTCGGCCGAAAAATCGAGGCTGGTGCCGTCGATGCCCTGCTTCACCACGCGGCCCAGCAGAATGTCCTCCAGGGCTTTGATACGCATGGAGTTTTCCGACGAGAGCAGGATGGTGTTTTCCTTTTTATTGAGCTCGATGCCGCCCTTGGTGTCGCGCAGGTCGTAGCGGGTTTGCAGTTCTTTTTGGGCCGTGTTCACCGCGTTTTCCAGGGTTTGCGGGTCTACTTTGCTCACGATGTCGAAGGATGCCATAGCGAAGGGGCGGGTTGGTGGGAACGAACACCCGGCCGGGACCGGGCCCCAAAGGTAACCCGCCCGCCCGCGCCAGGTTGCGGGGGCGCCTGCCCTCGGCCGTCAGAACTTTTCGCGCCCGCGCCACAGGTCGGCGTAGAGCCGGAAGTCGCCGAGCAGCGAAAACCACGGGTGCTGAAAGGTGGCGGGCCGGTTGTGCTCCACAAAAAAGTGGCCCACCCAGGCCAAGCCGTAGGCGGCCACCACGCCCGTCGGCAGCCACCGCCAGTTGCCCGTGGCGGCCAGCATCGCCACGCAAGCCAGAAACAACGTAGTTCCCGCAAAGTGCAGCACGCGGGTGCCCCGGCGGCTGTGCTCGCGCAGGTAGCGGGGGTAAAACTCGGCAAACGTGAGGGGCAAAGCGGGCATGACAGCGGTTGTGAAGCGGCGGTGGAAGCGAAGCCGGCCGGCCCCCGCCGGCCCGATTGGCAAATGAAGCGGATTTTTTGCCAAACTTGCCGGCCCAAACGCCTCCATTCCCCCGTCCGCCGTGTCCGACACCCCGCCACCTGCTGCCCGCCCCGTGCCCGAACTCGCGGCCATGGTGGCCGCCTACAACCAGATGAACCACTATGGCCGCGCCAACGGCATGGCCCTGGCCGTGCCCGTGCCCGGCCGGGCCGAGTACCGCATGGCCGTGCGCGACGAGCACCTCTCCTCGCCCAACACCTGCCACGGCGGCGTGCTGGCCGGCCTCATGGACGCGGCCCTTGGCGCGGCGGCCCTCTCGCTGGCCTTCACTACCCTCGAATTCGTGTCCACCGTCGAATTCAAAATGAACTACCTCCACGCCGTGCACCTGCACGACGTGCTGCTGGCCAAAGGCACGGTCGACCACGTGGGCAATAAGCTCATCGTGAGCAGCTGCGTGATTTACCGGGTGGCCGCAGGGAAAGAAGACGTGGCCGTGGCCCGCGGCCTGGGCACCTTCAACCGCTACCCCGCCGACAAGCGCGACTTCGCCAAACTGGTGATGAAATGAGCTGTCGTTTGCCGTTGCGAGGGGAGCGCAGCGTCCCGCGGCACCCGAAGGACAGCGCAGCTAATCCTGCCTCTCCGTGCGTTCATCCCTTGGACGTGACAAGCCTTTTGGAACGCAAAAAGCCCCGGCACTGCGCAGTGCCGGGGCTTTGCATGTAACAAGGCTAGTTGCTGAGAACAGGACGGATTGCTTCGTCCTTCGTCCTCGCAATGACGGGCGGGTTACAGCTCCGCGGTGGCCGTGGCGTGCACGTTCACGGGCTCGTAGTCGTCGTCGTTGTCGCTGAGCTGCGGGGCGGGCACTTTGCGCACGTTGCGGGCGCAGTCCTCGTCGCGGTGGTTGCGGCCCACGGTGAACTCCACCCAGTCGCCTTCGCGCAGGTCGTTGAAGTCGCCTTCGGTGAGGTCGGCGTAGCTGAAAAACAGGTTATTGGGCGGCATCACCACGAAGCCAAAACCGTTTTTCAGGTTTTTGATGGTGCTCATGCCCAGCGTGCCCACGGGGCCGGCGGCGGTGGGGCCGGTGGGCCGGGCCAGCTTGGGCGCCGCGGCCGTGCTGGGCGCGAAGGCGGCGGGCTCGCTCTGGCTCACGAACAGGCCTTCCACCACTTCGTCCTGCTCCTGCAGGCCGCGGTCGATGACGTCGTGCATGGCCACGGGGTAGGTCACCTGCTCCAGCAGCTGCTGCGAGGCGCGCGTGACGCGCGTTTCGCCCTTGAAGTCTTCGTACTTGAAATCCCAGTTGAGCAGCATCACGCGGGTGCCCACCGTGTTGAGCTTGCGGATGAGGGGCACGTAGTCCGAATCGCCGGCGATGAGCACCACCACGTCGAGGGTTTTGTGCAGGGCCAGTTCCAGGGCTTCGAGCGAGAGCCACACGTCGATGCCCTTTTCCTGCAGGCGGCCGTCGCGGGTTTTCAGGGGCATGTAGTGCGTTTGCACGCCCAGGTTCATCAGGATGTCGTCGAGCAGGCGGTCGTGGAACAGGCGGTCCTTGTCGCGGGCTTCGGTAGCGGAGAGGCGTCCTCGGAAAAAATGGGCGTCGGTGATTTGCGCCAAGCGCCCGTCCACGTCTTCTTCTTCGGCCACCTGGTGGCGAATAAACTCGTGCAGGCCTTCCAGGCTGATGCGGGCCTTGCGCTCGTGCTGGAAATAGTAATAGTCGCTTATCTTCAGAAAATAGTTGCCGTCATAAAAGACACCAACCCGAATCAAGGGGCTGTTCATCTGGTTCATAAGAGAAGTAAGTTAGTAAGGTTAGAAAAGTATTTAAGGTGGGATGGAGAAGGTAGGCTATGCCGGGCAAACCGCCCTTTTGGGGCAGAAGTGCATCGGGTCCGTCGGAATAAGGCAGTCCGGGCAAGGTGCCCAAACAGGCGGAAAATTCCGCAGGGGTAACGAATGGGTAGAAGCAATAGGTTGAGTGGTTGAGTTGCCTGACGCCGCTGTATAATAACACGAATCAACGCTAACACCGCCCTCATTTAGTGGCATATCTGCTGCGAAGCTAAGGGTATTGCCTGACTTATGCAAGGCACCCGCATGACGCGGAAGGGCACCAGGACGCTAAAAACCCATGCGGCCCACCACCAAGCCCAGCACCAACAGCCCGTAGCCCGCGCAAATGGCTATTTCCAGCACATTGCCGGTGGCCGACCCGGTGCTGATGAGGGGTATTTTGAACGAAACCGGCACTGGCAAAAACCACCTAACCCCGGCTTTTGTCAACGTATCGGCAAGGAGGTGAGAGACGTATCCGCCCCCGGCGAACAGCGCCACCCCGTGCCAGCCCAGGTGCCGGTCGGCCAGGTGGCCGATGTACGTCCACAGGGCCGTGGCCCAGAGCGTGTGCGTCCAGGAGCGGTGCGCGGTGAAGGGCGCCAAGGCCACGAACGTGCCCAGCAAGCTCAGCCACAGTTGCTCGGCGTAAAGACCCGCCACCACCGTGCCCAGGCCGGTAAACAGCAGCGCCAGCCGCCGGGCCGAGCCGCCTTGCATGCCCACCCCGATGAGCCCAAACGCCAGCGCGGCCGTGTAGCACAGCCGCTGCTCGGAGCCCGGCGCCAGCTGCAGGTAGGCATAGGCGGCCAGGACCAGGGCGCCGGCGGCAAAGGCCCAGCGCACGTAGTTTTGGGTGAACCCCAGGCGCTTGCTCAGGCGGCTTTCGGGGTGGTCGAGGTCCGGCGCGAGGCTGGAAAAGCCGGCCAGGGCAATGCCGGGCAGCGAAAACGGGACGCCCGGCACCAGCCCCGCAATGGCCACGCCGGTGATGAGGCCGATGGCCAGGTGAGAAGAGCCGCGCATTTATTAGTGTTTTCTGGTTACTCGTTGCTGGTTTCCGGGTGAACGCCTGTCATCCTGAGCTTGCGAAGGACCTTACCACGGCTGACCTGTTTGCGGCAGCTCAAACGCCCCACACGTGACAAGGTCCTTCGCAAGCTCAGGCTGACAGGCGACCCAAACGGCCGCGAAGCTACGGGCAGCGGCCCCGGAAACCTTCCCGGCGGCTCTGCTGTATCGTAGGCGCTGCCCGACCGGAATTATTCCCGGCCGGGCTACTCCATTTGTTGTTCGTCTGTTTGATTTCCTTGTGCAAGTAGCTGATTTTCTCCGCCTATACCGTCTTTCACCGGAGCTGCAAACCCTGGCCGCCCGCCTGCGCGGCGCCGCCAAACCCGAACCCGGCAGCGTGCGCCTGCACCTGCGCGGCCTGGTGGGCAGCCAGGACGCCGTGGTGGCGGCGGCCGTGGCCCACGCCCAGCACCCGCACGTGTTTATCCTGCACGACAAGGAAGAGGCCGCCTATTTCCTGTCCGATTTGCAGCACCTGCTGCCCGAGGGCCCCGAGGTGCTGCTGTTCCCGAGTTCGTACAAGCGCCCCTACCAGTTCGACGAGACGGAGAACGCCAACGTGCTGATGCGCGCCGAAGCGCTGAACCGCCTGAACACCACCCGCGCCGCCACCACCGGCAACAGCGTATTTGTCGTGACGTACCCGGAGGCTTTGACGGAAAAAGTCATCAACCGGCAAAGCCTGGTCAAGAATACGTTTAACGCGAAAGTGGGCGACAGATTAGACGTGAATTTTCTGGGCGAATTGCTGGGCGAATACGACTTTGAGAAAACGGATTTTGTGTACGAAGCCGGCCAGTACGCCATTCGGGGCGGCATCGTGGACGTGTTCAGCTACGCCAACGAATTGCCGTTTCGGCTCGAATTGTTTGGCGATGAAATAGAGAGCATCCGCACGTTCAACCCCGAGACGCAACTGTCGGTGGAGGCTCGGCCGAGCATCAGCATCATCCCCAATGTGCAGACCAGGATGCTGACCGAAACGCGGGAGGCTTTCTTCGAATTTTTGCCCCGCACGGCCTGCATCTGGGCCAAAGACGTGCGGCAGACGCTCGACGTGGTGACGGACTTGTTCGAGAAAGCCGAAGTCAACTTCCAGCAGATGCTGAGCGAAGCCGGCGGCATGCAAATCGTGAGCAAGCCTTCGGATTTATTCGAGTCGGGCAAGAATTTTAAGAAGCTGCTCGATGAATTTGCGGTGGTGGAATTCGGCAAGCGGTTTCATTTTAAAAACGCCGACACGTTTCAGTTCACCGCCAAGCCGCAGCCGAGCTTCAACAAGGAATTCGAGCGGATGGTGAAGAATTTGAAGGAAAATCAGCACCGGAATTTCATCACGATAATTACCGCCGACACCGTGCGGCAGGCCGACCGGCTGCGGACGATTTTTGACGAGCTGGACAACAACGTGCAGTTTCAGCACCTGCTGCTGGCGCTGCGCGAGGGCTTTATCGACGAGCAGCTGGAGCTGGCCGTGTACACCGACCACCAACTGTTCGAACGCTACTACCGGGCGCAGGAAACGCGGAAGTTTTCGAAGAAAAAAGCGCTGACCTTGCGCGAATTGAAAACGCTGCAACCCGGCGATTACGTGACGCACCAAGACTACGGTATTGCGCGGTTTGCGGGGCTGACGCAGGTCGAAATCAACGGGCAGGTGCAGGAGGCCATTCGGCTGGTGTACCGCGACGACGACTTGCTGACGGTGAGCATTCACTCGCTGCACAAGATTGCCAAGTACAGCGGGGCCGAGGGCTCGCCACCGACCATGAGCAAGCTGGGCTCGCCGGAGTGGGAGAACAAGAAAAAGTCGGTAAAGAAGAAGGTGAAGGACATTGCGGCCGACCTCATCCGGCTGTACGCCAAGCGCAAGACGGCGCCGGGCTTTGCCTTTTCGCCCGACGACTTCATGCAGGCCGAGCTGGAATCGAGCTTCATTTACGAAGACACGCCCGACCAGGCCAAGGCCACCGAGGACGTGAAAAACGACATGCAGCAGCCCCACCCGATGGACCGGCTGATTTGCGGCGACGTGGGGTTTGGCAAAACGGAAATCGCCATCCGGGCGGCGTTCAAGGCGGTGGCCAACGGCAAGCAGGCGGCCGTGCTGGTGCCCACCACCATCCTGGCCATGCAGCACTACAAGACGTTTCGGGACCGGCTGGCCACGCTGCCGGTGACGGTGGAATACATCAACCGCTTCAAATCGACGAAGCAAATCAAGGAAACGCTGGAGCGCGTGGCGGAGGGCAAAACCGACATTCTCATTGGCACGCACCGGCTGACGAACAAGGACATCAAATTCCGGGACCTGGGGCTGTTGATTATCGACGAGGAGCAGAAATTCGGCGTCAAGACCAAGGACAAGCTGAAGGAGCTGAAGGTGAACGTGGACACGCTCACGCTTTCGGCCACGCCGATACCGCGCACGCTGCACTTTTCGCTGATGGGCGCCCGCGATTTGAGCGTGATTGCCACCCCGCCGCCCAACCGGCAGCCGGTGCAAACGGAGCTGCACGTGTTCGACGAAATCCTGATTCGCGACGCGGTGGCGCGGGAATTGAAGCGCGGCGGGCAGGTGTTTTTCGTGCACAACCGCGTGAAAGACATCGAGGAAATGGCCGGCACCATTCTGCGCCTGGTGCCGGACGCCAAAATCACCTACGCCCACGGGCAGATGGACGGCGAACTGCTGGAAAAGCGCATGATGAAGTTCGTGGAGGGCGAATACGACGTGCTGGTGAGCACCAACATCATCGAAAGCGGACTCGACATTCCCAACGCCAACACCATCATCATCAACCGCGCCCACCTGGCCGGGCTGAGCGACCTGCACCAGATGCGGGGCCGCGTGGGCCGCTCGAACCGCAAGGCGTACTGCTACCTGCTGACGCCGCCCGTGGCCCAGCTGCCGGCCGACGCCCGCAAGCGCCTGAGCACGCTGGAGGAGTTTTCGGACCTGGGGGCGGGCTTCAACGTGGCCATGCGCGACCTCGACATTCGCGGCGCGGGCAACCTGCTAGGCGGCGAGCAGTCGGGCTTCATCAACGATTTGGGCTACG
>Ga0123336_10001048_pt1 | contig 26103 bp, 23 predicted proteins | sample SSSSmetaG_FD_96466 | JGI IMG/M metagenome (GOLD analysis project Ga0123336, IMG submission 96466) | Glacier valley bacterial and archeal communities from Borup Fiord, Nunavut, Canada, to study Microbial Dark Matter (Phase II) - ​SSSS metaG | ecosystem: Environmental > Aquatic > Freshwater > Ice...
ACATCGCCTATTACAACGCCGAACGGCGTCATTCTGCGCTCGGTTACCTCGCGCCCAACCACTTCGAAACCCAATTCAAAACCACGTCCCAATTGTGTCCGGCTTAGCTAGACCACCTCGAAAAACAACCGCACGAACACGGCCAAGCGCCTCAACGACCCCACGGGCCACTTCCTGAAGCTGAAAGGCGCGGGCAGCAGCTACGGCAACTTCTGCTCCAACCCGGCCATTCACGAGCTCATGAACAAACGAAAAGAACCGGCCAACCGCGAGGTGTCGGTGTACATCGAGGGCATCGGCACCGAGAATTTCGTGGAGGGCGCTGTCAAAAGGGATAAGAAGGGGGACCCACTTAAAGACCAAAACGGTCAAACGGTTAAGCTGCTCGACGAAGAAAACGGAAACGATGACAGCGTTGGCTACGCCCTTGGGTCGGGCACGACGGGCATCTTCGACAAAGTCACGAAAGGAATTGTCGAACTGCGAAAAAGGATTGAAAAATTGTACAAGCCGGGGCCGAAAGGCAAGGAATACGTGTCCAAGCTGGTGGTTGACGTGGTTGGATTCAGCCGCGGCGCGGCGGCGGCGCGGCATTTTATGGCGCGCCGGGGCAAGCTGCAAGAGGGCTGGCCGAAACAAGGGAAGCCCGAGATAGAAATCAACTTTGTGGGGCTGTACGACACGGTGTCGTCGTACGAATCGCTGAAAGGAGCCGGCGGCGACGGGGCCTTGTACCTGGCCAGCCTGGGGCTCGTGCCGGGCCCCTTCGGCATCCCGGTGCCGCTCAACCCGCACGTGTTTTCGACGGACACCATTTTTGGCGACGACGTGCTGCAACTGGGCCTGGATTTGGGCAGCATCCCCAAAAACGTGGTGCACCTGACGGCGCGCGACGAATACCGCGAGAACTTTTCCCTCACCAACATCAACACCTCCCTGAAAGCGAAAGTGGGCGTGGAGGTGAGCCTGCCCGGCGCGCACTCCGACATCGGGGGCGGCTACGCCGAGGGCACCCGGCACAACGTGCGACGGGAACACAACAAGGAAGTGCGCCGCATCCACGACGCGGCCGAAAAGCAGCAACTCATCCGCGACGGCTGGTACCTGCCCCACCAGTTCGAGCCCTGGCGGCAGTACCACACCCCAGCCATCCCCAGCGTGCCCGTGATGGTGCCCTTGCCCTTCCCCTTCTCCCCGGTCGTCCTGCGCACGCCGGCGGTGAAGAGCTACCCCGTCAACGTCTGGGAAAACGGCGTGCGCTACCTCACGCACGAGTACCAGTTCGTGGCCCTGTTCATCATGCTCGGCTTTGCCACCCGCGGCGGCCGGCACGCGGCCATGCGCTTCGAAAGCCTGACGAATGAAAATGCCCAGTACCAAGTGCCTAGTGACCTGGTGGCGCTGCGGGACCACTTCGACCGCGAGGTGCGCCAGCACGACGGGGGCGGCGACGCGCGCCAAGAAGGCGAGTTGAGCCTGCCCGCCATCGAGTGCCCCACGCCGGCGCAAACCCATCAGTTGCGCAACCAGTACCTGCACCGCTCGGCCCGGCTCATCACCGAGCTCAAAGTGGGCATGGCCGGGCGCGAAGACGCCGGGCGCAAGGACCGGGGCCGGCGCATCATCCCCGACGACATATTGACTGAAAAGCGCCAGGACACGGCCCGGCGGGTAGCGAAAGAGAAAGCGGCGCAAGCCCATGCTACCGTACACGACAAGCTCAACCGCCTTCGGGGCCAGGCCAACCGCGCCCTGGAGCTGCTGAAAGACGGGGCCAAAAAAGGGCTGGAAGAACTGGGCAAACACCCGCCGCCCCCGATGTCGTTTTGAGCCGGCCCCGGCCTCTGCTCCCGGCCGGGGCGGCCGACCACGGGCCACCATTTTTCCTAACCATGCCGATAAAATGTTTTTCGCTGCTGGCCCTCTTGGGCAGCGCTTGGTGCGCGGCCTGCCAGCCGGCCACCACCACCACCCCGCCCATGCCCGCCGCCCGCACCGAACGCTTCCGCCTCTCCGCCGGCCCCGGCTGCGCCGACGGCTACCCCGCCCGCATCCACGAAGCGCGCTTCCTCACGCCCGACGGGGGCGGCTTCCCCGTGCCCTACGGCCACTTCCTCACCGGCAACTGGGGCCGCTCGGGCATCGGCTGGGCGGTGGGCGACGAGATGCAAGCGGCCCCGGACAGCCTGGAAATCCGCTTGTTTTCCTACACCGAAAACAAGTTCTACGAGGGCCACTTCCTGCTGCCCCAGGAGAAGCTATACGCCCTGCTCAAGCAGGGCTACTGGCAGGCCGACGAAAAAAAACAGGGCACCTACGACGATTTGAACGTGACCGTGGTGCCCACGGGCGTGGTCATGGTCTGGCTGCGCGGCCGGCTGAACCAGGTCTTCATCGGCCGCTACCAGGCCCGCCAAATCGAGTACGACTACGAACGGTTCGCCCCCGGCGCCGACCGGGCCAGCGTCGTCCGCAACGAACAGGCCAAGCTCTCGCCCGCCGTGCGCCGCGAAATCGCCGCGGGCACGGTGAGCAGCCAGCGGTGGGACGCCTACCTGAAAACCTACCCCTGGCGGCTCGAATTCAGCCGCCCGCTCACGCTCGGCCCGTTTGGCGTGGGCTACCGCAACGCCGAGGCCGCGGAGGACCCGCCCACCCCCGACCAGGCCGCCTTCGCCCAACTGCTGCTGGCCCCCGGCCCCAAGCCCGTGCCCACGGCCCTGGGCCTGGAGGTGACCGGCCCCTACGGCCGCCGCCGCCGGCTGGACCTGGCCTTCCCCGACGAGGCCGAGACGATGGCCGCCTTCCAGGCCCTGCACGCTCAGCACCCCAAGGGACCTATCGTACTCTACGTCGACGTGGACGAGCCGCTCGCCCACGCCACGCTCAGCCTGCGCGCCGGCGGGCAAATCATGCCGCTGCCCAAGGGCCGGGTCGAGTCCTGGCCCGTCAAGTAGTGCGGCGCGAATGCGCTCGCAGGTGCTCATCGGCTACGAGCACGGGCTGGCCGAGTTCCCCGTGGCGCTGGGCAACCTCTTCCACCCCAGCAACAAGCAGGGCGCCGCCTACAGCCCGGCCCGGAACCACCCAAAGGGCCTGCAGACGGCCGGTGGCAACAAATTCGTGATGAACGACGCGGCTGGCGCGCAAACCATCCTGCTCTCCAACGCCAACAAAAAATGAGGGAGTATAGCTAAGCCGGACAGAGATGGGACACTGTTTAGAGATAGGTTTCGAAGTGGTTGGGGACGAGGTAGCCGGGGGAGAGTGGCTTGCGTGCTGCGGCTCTCGCGGGCTAGGCGCAAAGCCTCGGCCTTGAAGACTTCGTCGTATTTACTCCGTTGGCCGGGCGACGCCCCGCTCTTTTTGGCTGTCATCACAGAAGGAATATCCGTCCTTCTTCTGCCCGTCTTACCTGGACCACCTCAGTTATTTGAGCAACCCGAAAAACCGGGGCTCGCGGCCGAGCTCGACGTTGATGGGCCCGAGCGTTTGCTCGATGCTGGCCTTGAGGTCTTCGGTGGCGGGGTCTTGCAGGATTTGGATGAAGGCCGTGCGGGACTGCTCCAGCAGCTGCTTGCGCTCCTTGCTGCGGGGCTTGTGGTCGAGGGCGCGCTGGCGCTGGCAGTCGGCTTCGGCGAAGGCCACCCGGTCGAGCAGCAGCTCAATCTGGAGGCGGGAAGAATTGCTGGGGGCCGCCGGCGCCGGCGCCGCTCCCCCGCCGCCACCGCCGCCCCGGGCCGATGCGGCTGCCAGGGCGGCCTGCAGCGTGACGACCTGCTGCTTGGCCGACGAGGCTTCCTGCTTGGCGCTGGCCAGCTCGGACGCCAGCCGGTCGCTGCCTTTGGCGCCTTCCCCGGACTTGGCCACCTCCTGGCGCAGCACGTCGATGGTGTTGCGGGTGGAGCGGTAGAAATCAAAGTCGCGCAGCACGTTGCGGGCCACCAGCCGGTGGGCCGGCACCTGCATCTGGGCCGTGTCGTTGCGCAGCTCGCTCAGGCGCGCCGCGATGGCGTTGCTGTAATCCTGGTTCTTGAGCAGCAGCACGCTGCGCACGTTGGGGTTGGACTCGGCCATCATGCGCAGGTCGATGCCGTCGATGCGCTGCAGGTGCTGGGTGAGGGTGTCGAACCGGGTCACCAAGCGGGCTTGTTCCTCGTGGGTGCGGTCGAGCTCCAGCTTAAGCCGGGCGTTTTCGTCGGCAATGCTGGAATTGGAAAACAGGTAATAGGAGGCCCCCAGCGGCACCAGCAGGGCCAGGAGGTACAGCAACGAAAACTGCCACAAGCGGGTGCGGCGTTCGGGTTGGTTGAGGGGTTTCATGCGGGCGGAGAGTGGACGACGAACAGCCGCCGCTTACGTGGTGAAAGGGTTCCAGCGAAGGGGGCCGCTGGCCCGGGGTTCCGGGGTGGACACGGCCGCCGGGGCCGACGTGGCCACCGGGTTTTCGTTGATGAAGGTCTGCCACCCCTCCTTGTTCTTGCCGATGTACTCGAGCTGGCTGAGCTGCCGGAAAATGGCCCCTATCAGCTGCCACAGGTACTGCTGCTGGCGCAGGTGCTCGTGCACCAGCTGGTGATTGTAGGTGAGGGTGACGGCGGTTTGCAGCGCCCCAAGCAGCGTGGCGGGCAGCGTTTCCGACCACTGCTCGAAGTACTTGAGCAGCTCTTCGCGCTCGGCTTCGGTCAGGCTGTCGAGCGCGGTTTTGAACTGCTTGGCCACCCGCAGCAGCGCGTCGAGGAAATAAATGGGGGGCTGGGCCGCCGCCATCAGCCGCAGGGTGGTGAGCTGCTGGGCCAGGGCAAACGCGGTGCGCTCGGCCAGCTCGCGCACCAAGTCGGCCAGGTGGCTGCGCTTGTCGGTGCGCAGCTTCACCTTGTGAATAATTTTGAAGGCGTCGGTTTCCAGCTCGGTCAGCTGAAAATCAATTTGGTGCAGGGCCTGCAGCAGGGCCGGGTGGCTGGCCATGGCCGTGCTCGGCGGAATGAAGTGGGCCACGGGCCGCAGCTCGCCGTCGGTGAGCAGCAGCTCGCCCACGGCCAAGGCGAAAGCCCCGCCGAAAGTGCTGCTCAGCTGCTGCGTGGGCACAAAGCTGAGGGCGTAGGCCGGGCGGGTGTAGGGGTGGCGGGGCGGGAGCTCGTCGGGGGCCGGGGTGCCGGTGGGTACCCGCTCAAACGGGTTGACGGTGAGCACCACGCTGAAGCGCAGCCCTTCGGTGGCGGGCAGCCCGAACGTGTTCAGCAGCTGCACCAGGTTGGTGCGGGCGGCCAGCGGGGCGCTGGTGGGCGTAATTTCGATGCGCACGCCGCCGGCCGTGACGGCCCGGCACTGCGTGAGGCGGGCCTGCACGTCGTTTTGCGCGTCCACGCTCAGCAGCAGCTCGAACGAAGGGCTGCCCAGCTCGTTGGCCGCGGGCAGCAGGCCGTAGTAATCGGGCCGCAGGTGCAGGGCCGTGGCGTCGCGCAGGTGGTCGGTGGTGAAATGGTCGGCCTCGGCGAAGTGGCGGCGGGCAATTTTCATCCCGTCGACCCAGTTCACCGGGTAGTGGGTAATTTCTGGTAGCATGGGCGCGAAAGTGAAGCGAAAGTAAGGGGGAATGGGCCGCGGGCCGGGGCGGGCTTAGTCGAACGCGGGGGGCGCGGCCGGCACCCGCTGGGCCACAATAATGTTGCCCTGGCGCAGAAAATTGTCCTGAAAAGTAAAGTCGGGGTCATAGTACTGCCGGCCGCGCCACCAGGGCCGTTTGGCGTAGAACAGCCAGCCGAAGGACTGGCCCTGGTTGTCGAGGTACTGCAGGGCCTGCTCGGGCTTGAGCTGGTTGTAATCGGAAAGAAAAATGGCGAACAAGTCGCTCAGCCGCATCTGGTACGGGGCCTTGGAGGAGAAGTCGTGGTAGAGCGCCTCGCCGAAGCGGCGCGTCATCCAAAAGTGCACCACCATGAAATGGTTGAGGTCCATGCGGGCCAGGTCGGGGCTGGGCGCCAAGGGGTTATAGTGCCACAGCTTGTAGCGCCGAAACGGGATGGCGACCCACGCCCGGTACGATTCCCAGAAGAAATACGGCAGCAAAAACGGCAGCACGGCCGTGGCGAAGCCCGCCGGCGGCAAGTGGTTTTTGGCCCAGGGCACCCACCGCAGCGCCAGAATGGCCCCGGCCCCCAGGGCGGCCGTGAGCACCAGGGCCAGGATGGATGGCCACCGCTGCTCGGCGTCGAGCCAGCCCAGCCAGTTAGGCAGTTGCGCGGCGTAGAGCCACCCCAGCAGCAGCAGGGCCAGCATCAGCAGCCCCAGCGTGAGCGGAAAAGCCCAGGGGCTGCGCACGGCCGCAAACCCCAGCAGCCCGAAGACCAGCACCGTGCCCAGCACGTAAAGAAAAGTACTCAGAAAAACCTTGCTGCCCTGGACCCGCGAACTGAGGTTGGATAACGCACTGTTTGCGGCCCCGCGGGCCTGGGAAGAAGGGTTGGGAAGCATTTGAAAAGGAACAAGCGCGGGCAAGGCAGTTGGGCCTGTCCGGCCCCGCTCTTGGCAAGCGACCAAAGTACGTCAAAATTTGGGGCAGCGCCAATTTCAGCCCCTTGTTTAGGCGCCGCCACGGGCCCGGGCGCTGGCAGCAAATGCCGGGTTCGTAGCCTTCTGTTTCCTATCTTCGCCCCTGCCCCTTCGCTCCTGTTCCATGCCCGACACAACCTCCGTTCACGCGCTGCTGGCCCACCTGCGCCGGCAGCCGCTCGACCTGCGCCTCGAAGTAATCCTGGCCGAGCTGCTGGACTACGGCTACGCGTTCGACGACTTTCTGGTGCAGCCGGTGGGCCTGTTTGCGCGCCGCTACCGGCGCGACCTGGGCACCGTGCGCGACGAGGAATTCGAGCGCGGCCACCGGCCGGTGGTGCGCACCGTGCTGGAAATGCACCGCGAAGGGCTCTACGACGCGCTGCCGCAGCAGGTGTTTCACCAGCCGGGCAGCGCCACCGCCGAGGGCCCGCCCGGCGTGCGGGCCATGGTGGAAGACATTCGAACGCAGCGGCGCAAGGAAAAGGCCACCCGGTTGTTCTTCCTGCCCTTCGAGCAGGAATTTTTTCGTTGCCGGGTGCGCATCGAGCAGGAGGAGCGGCACTACTTCACCAACCTGTCGGCCCGTTGGTACAACGAAGCCATGGCCCGGTTCTGGGGCATCGCCGACGCGGGCTTGCCCGCAGGCCCGCTCACCAACCTGCTGTACCTCATTCCCCTGGCCCACGGCATTGTGGGCGACCTGCCGCGCACCCGGCAATGCTTCGAGAGCGTGCTGGGCCAGCCGGTGCGGCTGCGCGTGGTGCCCCCCCTGCGGCACGCATTGCCCCTGGCCCCGGCCGGTGTGCCGGCTGCCAGCGCCGGCGGCACCCTGGGCACCCTGGCCCTGGGCCGCGACCTGATGCTGGGCGGAGATTACCAGGAAACGCTGCCGGCCCTCGAAATCAGCTTGCACGGGCTGAGCGTGGCCGAACTGGAAGCCTACCTGAGCGGCGCATGGCCCGCCAAGGCCCTGGCCCTGCTCTGCGAGTACTTCGTGGCCTTCGAAACCGACCTGGCCGTGCGCTACGAAATGGCCGCGGCCGAAGCTTCGTTCCAATTGGGCGAGGGCGAAACGGCCGCCGTGCTGGGCTACACCACGGCCGGCATTTAAGTCGGGGCCGCAACGCCCCCCGCACAGAGCGGCCGAGTCGCCGCTATTCGCCCGGCATCACGTCGTCAAGCCAGCAGTAGCCTCACTCCTCGCCCGGCTGCACCGAGCGCGCGACGGGGTGCTGGCTGCCGTGAATGCGGCCGGGTGGCGGGCCGATTCGGGGAGGGACCGCAGCAGCCCACGTGCCCACACGCCATGCAGATGCACAAGTGCGCCCACCCGTCGCCGGTTTTCTGGCGCGGTCTGGCGCGTGCCGGTCCAGGAGTCGGCGGGCCGGGCGGGCCAGCGGGGCGCTTGGGCGGGTATGTTCGTGGCGAAAGGGAACGGAACGAAGGACGCACCGGCTGGGGCGCACCCGCCTGTTTGGCCCGGGCACGGCGGCGGGGCCAAGGCTGGCTACTGCGGCATAAACCCCGGCATTTCCAAGCCAACGGGAAGCCCGGCACCGCTTGGGGGCGACGCAGCCTTGCCCACCGCGCCGCCCCCAACGCCAGGCCGAACCAAAAAAGCCTTCTGCGCAGCGCAGAAGGCTTTTACATTCCTTTACCCTTCCCCTCAACCCACGCTGATGGATTGCGCGGGCTGGTTCGTGTCGGGGTTTTTGGGCAAGGTCACCGTCAGGATGCCCTCGGCGTAGTGCGCCGTGATGCCGGCCACGAGCACCTTGCCGTTGAGTTGGAAAGCCCGCTCGAAGGAGGCGTTGCGGAACTCGCGCCGGGTGTAGCGCGGGTCGGGCGCCGCTTCGGCTTCGGCTTCCGGGGCGGCGTCGGCACCCTTGTAGGCAATGGTCAGCACGTCGTTTTGCACCACGAGGGTGATGTTTTCCTTCACCAGGCCGGCGGCGAACAGCGTCAAAACGAAGCTGCTTTCAGTGGTTTCGATGTTGACCGGCACGGGCTACCCGCCGAAGAAGCGGGCCCAGGGCGGGCCACCGCGGTGCCCGGCGTGCCGGCCCCACTGGCGGGCGCGGCCGCCGCAGCGGTTGTGGGTTTCCTGGTCGGGGCGGGCGGAGGTTGCTTGTTGGTTATACATGGGTTGGTTGAATTGAGTGGTTGAAAAAGCAGTTGGTTATTTAGAAAAAACGGTGACCGGCTGGTTAGCGGGGCACCGTAGCGGCCGGGGCCGGCGGCGGGGAGGCGGCGGCCGGGATGCCTACCGGCGGCCCGGCCCCGGCAGGGCCGAAGCCCCAGCCGCGGGAGGGGCCGCAGGGGCCGCCGTAGCGGCTCATCGGGCCGTGGCGCCAGCCGCCCGGCCCGGTGTGGCGGTGCCACGCGAAAGCGCGCAGGCTGAAGGAAGTGGCCAGGGCAACCAGCGCGGCCAACAGAAAATGGGGAGTTCGCATGAGTTGAGTGAATTGAAAAGTGAGGAAAACGGGGCTTTTCATTAGGCCACCACCACGTAGCTGGCGGGCCCGGCCGGCCCCACGGCCGGCCGATACCACTGGTTGTCGATGGGCAGTGGCTCCCCCAGAAACGGCCCGAAATCGGCGCGGCTCCGCCCGCCGAAGCGGCCCGTTCCGCGCCGCTGCCCGCCGCTCAGCAGCCGGAAGGCCACGCGCAGCAGCACCACAAACAGAAGGAGTCGGCCCACAAACGGCACTACAAACAGCGCCAGGCCCAGCGCCAGCCCGGCGCCAATGGCTTTCAACAAATTTTTCATGAGGTAAAAAAGAAAATGAACAAGCGGCCGCGGCCGGGCATCAAATCGGAAGCCGTATTCGGGGCTAGCCTTGCTTCACGTTTGAAAAGTGGCCCAACCGGCCTTCTTTATGGAAATCGAACGAGCCGCCGCTATTACTCTAATCTCCTTACCTTTTTCTTCAAAAAATCTGAATTGAGTGCCTGGATAGGCAGAGACACAATATTTAGTGTCTCGGGGGCTGCGCGCCGTGCGGTGGTCGTGCGGCTGTAATCGAACAGCGACGGGACGCACAGCACGCCCCGCCCCCACCTCGGTGCCGGCCTCGCGCACTTCCTGCGTTGGCGCACCGCGCGGCTGGCGCAACCGGGCGGCCCCATTCCCAGGCGAGGTGCCCCACAAAAAATGCCCGGCGACGGCCGGGCATTTGCAGGTGTTTGTTGAAAGCAGTATCAGGCGGCGGGGGCCTGCGGCGGGCGCCCGCCGCCCCGGGCCCGGCACCGCTCCTGCCACTGCTGCCGAAACCGGTGGCGCTCGTCGGCGCTCATCGCCTGCCATTTTTCCTGGCTTTGGCTTTTCCAGGGCCGGTTTCCGGCCGGCCCGGCCCCACCCGGGCGGCCGCCGCGCCCGGTGCCAAACGAGCCAAAAAGCACGCGGCACAGCACCAGCAGCCCCACGCCCTGCCAGTAGCCGAGCCGGCCCGCGTGCGCGGCCTCGGGCAAGATAGCGTTCCACAGGGCCATCACCACCGCGCCCAGGGCCAGGGCGGCCGCCCCGGCCACGAGCGGGAAGAAAAACATTCGGCCCCGGGGGCCACGGCGTTGACCAAGAAAGGACATCGGACGGGTGCTTAGTAAGAAATAAATTCCTGGTACAGGCTTTCCAACCGCTTGCGCAGGTGTTTCACGGCGTAGCCCTTGCGGGAAATCAGGGTTTTGATGTTTTCGCCGGTTTCGTCGGCAATTTCCTGAAAGGTGCGCTCTTCCAGCTCGTTTTGCACGAAGACGTCGCGCTGGGCGGCGGGCAACTCTTCCAAGGCCAGAAACAATTGGTCCCAAAACAGCTGCTTGAGGTCTTCGGCTTCGGGCGTGGGGGCCTCGTCGTACAGGATGTCGCGGAAACTGAGGCCGCCGTCTTCGTCGTCGTAGGCGTAGTCGTCGAGGCGCTCCTCGTGCTTTTTGCGCGACCGGTCCACGATTTTGTTGCGCGCCACGCGGTGCAGCCAGCCGCTCACCTGCTCGATGGCGCCTAGCTCGGTCTGGCTGCCAAACTGGTACCACACGTCCTGCAGAATGTCCTCCGCGTCCTCGTCCGAGCCCACGCGGCCGCGCACGAAGGCAAACAGCTGGCGGCCGTACTGCTTAACGGTTTGGATGAGGGTTTGCTGGGTTGAGGAAGTCACTCGGGAAGAATCAATCGACTACCCGAGAAGACGATTGACGGCGGCGTTTTACTCTACGCCGCCGGCCGGCCGCGCTGATGCTTCCCTTGGTTGCGCCCTGCCGCCGCCCGCCGGGGTTCTGCCGCGGCCGCTACGGGCTGGCATCGGGGGGCGGCGTAGGGGCCCAAGCGGGGCCCGCCGTTCCGAAGGGTGGCAGCGGCGGATGCGCGCAAACGGAGTTGGGCTTTTGCCGGCAAATGCCTACCTTCCCTGCCCGCTACTCTCACCCGTCATGAAGCCTTTTTGGCTGGCTTTCTTTCCCATCCGGCGCTGGCTGCTGGCGCTGGCGCTGCTGGTCCAGGTGGCCGCTTCGGCCACGCACATCGTGGGCGGTGAGTTGGAACTGGAGCACAAAACCGGCAGCACCTACACGCTGTCGCTGAACCTGTACTTCGATGCCGTTCACGGCTCCCTCGGCGCGCTCGACCCGCAGTTGGTGGCCACCGTTTTCAATAAAACGACCAATCAGGTGGTGGCCAACGTGGTGATGCCGCGCGCCGGCGATTCCTTCGTGCAGTACTCCAACCCGGCCTGCACCGTGGGCACGCTCAGCACCCGCAAGTACGTGTACACCGCCGACCTCACCCTGAGCCCGGCCACCTACACCAACCCCGGCGGCTACTACCTGGCCGTGGAACGCTGCTGCCGCAACGTGAGCATCAGCAACATTGTGAACCCGGGGGGCGCGGCCCAAACGTTTTACCTCGAGTTTCCGGCCGTGGTGCGCAACGGCGTGCCCTTCGTCGACTCCACGCCGCGCATTTTCCCGCCGCTGGGCGACTACGCCTGCCTCGGCGAGCAGTTCTACTACGATTTTGGCGGGCAGGACGCCGACGGCGACTCGCTGGTGTACGACATGGTGACGCCCCTCAACGGCCACACCAGCACCCTGAACGTAGTGCTCACGCAATCGGGGCCCGCGCCCTACGACCTCATCACCTGGAAGCCGGGGCTGGGTACTTCCAACCAAATTCCGGGCGCGCCGGCCCTGGGCATCGGGGCGCACACCGGGCGCCTCACCGTGCGGCCCAGCGCCCTGGGGCTGTTCGTGTTCGGGGTGCGCTGCGCGGAATACCGGCGCGGGGTAAAAATTGGCGAAACCCGGCGCGACTTTCAGCTTTACGTGCTGAACTGCCCCACCAACGCGGCCCCGGCCCTGCAAGTCCGGACGGCGGGCCGCGCCCTGCCCTACCGCCCCGGCCGCGACACGCTGCGCCTGCGGCCCGGGGGCAGCCGCTGCCTCACCGTTCGCTACACCGACCCCGACCCCAACTCGGTGCTGACCCTGACCAGCCGGCCGGTCAATTTCACGGCGCCCGCGCCGGTGTTCACCACCGCCAGCAGCGGCACGGTGCGCGCCGCCGGCCAGCCCGACACGCTCCGCGCCACCCTGTGCTTTCCCGACTGCACCGACACCCAGGGCCGGGTGTACCTGCTCGACCTCATCGTGGCCGACAACGGCTGCAGCCTGCCCAAGCACGACACCGTGCGGGTGGCCTTCACGGCCACGCTGGCGCCGAACACGCCGCCGGTGCTCACCAGCACGTTTCCGCCCGCGCCGCTGCCCGTGGCCGACGCCACGCCCGCCGTGGTGCGCGTGGTGCTGGGCCAGCGCTACACCGCCACCCTCACCGGCCTCGACGCCGACCAGAACGGCCTGGTGCTAACGGCCGCCGGCGCCGGCTTCGAGCTGGGCGCCGCCCAGATGCAGTTTGCTGCCCAAAACGGCCCCAGCCGGGCCACGGCCACCTTTGCGTGGGAGCCCACCTGCGCCGCCGTGGCCGCCGCCGACGCCAACGGCGGGCTGCTGGTGCGCTTTCGGCTGGCCGAAATCGGCCCTTGTGTGCCAGTGCCGCAGGAGCGGCTCATTCGCTTCGAGGTGCGGGCGGTGGGCGACACGCTGGCGTTCCGGCCGTCCAACATCATCACGCCCAACGGCGACGGCCGCAACGACTTCTTCCGGATGCCCGACCTGCCGGTGGACCTCTGCGACCACAAGTTCGCCGGCATCAAGATTTTCTCCCGCTGGGGCCAGCCGGTGTTCCAGTCGGCCGAGCGCGGCTTCCAGTGGGGCGGCCAGGGCGCGGGCGGGCTTTACTACTACCTCGTCACCTACACCGACGGCCGCAAGTACCGGGGCTGGGTGGAGGTGCTGCCGTAACGCAGCTGCTTCCGCCGGCACGCCCTAAAAACCATTGGTGGCAGCGCGGGCAGGACTCGCCGACTTTTTAGGAGTGCCCACCGATTAATAAGTTACTTCAATATCCCCGGGCTGATATTTAATGCGTTGTTGGCGCCTTCGCCACCTTATTCCACCCATCTTCTACCTGCTTTTTCCCTTTTTCCGGCCCGCTGGGCGGGTAATTATTTTTTTTGGTGATGCAGGCCACCTCCCTTTACGCTCCTTCCCGAGCCGTTCGCAACACCGCTTCCTCCGAGCAGCCGCACGGCGCCGAACGCAACCCCGTTGCCGTCGCCCCTGCGCTTGCGGCCCCGGCCGAAGCGGCGAGCCAGCAGGCCGTTCCAGAGTCTTTTGCGGAAGCAGCCACGGGCTGCCACCTCTCGCCCAATGTGGTAGTGCCCGCTGCCGGACCCGGCGGCCCGGACCGCGAAACCGGGGGCCAGTTCACCCTGGCCCAGAACGTGCCTGACCCTTTCCACGCCGAAACCACCATCCCCTTTACGCTCGCCAACCCGGCCGACGTGCGGCTTGACCTGTTCGACCCGCAGGGCCGCAAAGTGGCCGGCGTGGTGCGCCACGGCCTGGGCGCTGGCCCGCACCACATCGGCCTCAACCTGCACGGCCTGGGCCTGCCCGCCGGCGCGTACGCCTACGAGCTGCAGGTCACCAACCGCACGGGCGTGTACCGCCAGCGCCGAACGCTGACGGCCGTGCTGTAGCTAGCTGATTACTAGGGCGCGACAAGTTGTGGATACAATTTCTGGGCGGCTGTATTTGAGTAGAAATGGATGAAGCTGGGAGTGTTGATAGGAGCCGGCCGCTGCAACGGCCGGCTTTTTTGGTGCCCGGTTGGTAGCTTTCCCCGCTGGTGGGGGCCCGGGCCGCCCGCCGCTGCCCACCGCTGCCCTCCTTTGCTGATGAAACCTTTTGCTGCTTTTTCCGCCGGCTTGCTGGCCGCCGGCCTGCTGGCCTGCCATTCGCAACCCGCCGCGCACCACGGCGACCGGGCCGTCCCGGTGTGGCAGTCGGCCGCCTACACGCTGTACCGCGACAGCGTGGTGCAGGGCCCGCACCGGGCCCGGGCCGTGTCGGCCACCGAGCTGGTGTCGAACTACCGCAGCCCGGCCAACGCCTTTCTGAGCCCGGACATCACCTTCAAGTTTAGCCTCAACGGCAAGGACAACGAGATGGCGCCGGGGCAGGACCACCACTTTGTGGCCCTGCCCCGGCCCGGCGGCGGAATGCCGGAAACGCCCGTTATCCCGTTCGGGAAGCGGTTTGTGGACGCCACGCCCGTGCCGGCCAACGCCTACCTGGCGCCCAACACGGCGGTGAAAATCCGGCTCGATTTGCGGGCGGTGCTGGCCGCGTTCCGGAAGGACGGCTACTTCGCCACTTTCAAGGGCGAAAAGATTTACCGAGCCGATTTCAAGCACGTGTTTGTGGCCGGCGGCACGGCCCCGCTCAGCTGGGATTTCGACAACCTGGTGAACAAGCCCGCGCTGGAAATGAAGGATTCCGACGGCGACGGCATCTACGAGGCAACGCTCGTCTTCAACGCCCCGCAGGACGCCAAAACCACCGCCACGCACTGGAAACAAAGCATCAACACGGCCGACTTTCCGCAGTATTCGTCGGAATACCCGCTGGCCGATGCCCTTTACAACCTCTCGCTGGAGGAAGCCCGCCGCGCCGTGGAGCCCGACAGCACCTTCCGCACCGGCAAGGAGTGGGCCGGCGTATGGACGCGCGACATCAGCTACAGCATCATCCTGGCGCAGGCGGCGTTGCAGCCCCGCGTGGCCATGAAAAGCCTGCTGCGCAAGGTGTCAGCCGACGGGCGCATCGTGCAGGACACCGGCACAGGCGGGGCCTACCCCTGCTCGACCGACCGCCAAGTGTGGGCCGTGGCCGCCTGGGAAATCTACCAGGTGACCGGCGACGCGGCCTGGCTGCGGCGGGTGTACCCCATCGTGAAACGCTCCATCGAGGCCGACCGCCAAAACGCCTACGACCCCGAAACCGGGCTGGTGCGCGGCGAGTCGTCGTTTCTCGACTGGCGCGAGCAGACCTACCCGCGCTGGATGCAGCCGGCCGACATTGCCACCTCCCAAAACCTGGGCACCAACGCCGTGCACTTCCAGGCCAACGCCGTGCTGGCCCGCATGGCCCAGCGGCTGGGCGACACCGCCGTGGCCGCCCGCCACACCCGCTGGGCCGCCGACATTAAGGACGGCCTGAACGAGTACCTCTGGGACGAGGACCGCGGCTACTACGGGCAGTACCGCTACGGGCGGCTGCACCCGGTGGTGTCGCCCCGCGCCGAGGCCCTGGGCGAGGCGCTGAGCGTATATTTCGGCGTGGCCGGCGACGCCCGGGCCCGCACCGTGGTGGAAAAAACGCCCACCACGCCCTACGGCATTTCCTGCATCTACCCCCAGATTCCGGGCCTGCCGCCCTACCACAACAACGCCGTGTGGCCCTTCGTGCAGAGCTTCTGGGCCCTGGCCGGCGCCCGCACCGGCAACGAGGCCTCCCTCACCGAAAGCATGGCCGCCGTCTACCGGCCGGCGGCGCTGTTCCTCACCAACAAGGAAAACTTCGTGGCCGAAAACGGCGACTACGCCGGCACCCAAATCAACTCCGGCAACATGCTCTGGAGCTTGTCGGGCAACCTGGCGCTGGTGTACAAGGTGCTGTTTGGAATGCAGTTTGAGGACGACCGGCTGGTGTTCCGGCCATTTGTGCCGCGGGCGTTTGGAGGGGCGCGCAAGCTCACGAATTTCCGCTACCGCCGGGCCGTGCTGGACGTGGAGATGAGTGGCTTCGGCCGCGAAATCCGCCGCATTACGCTGGATGGGCAGCCGCTGGCCGGCGCGGCCGTGCCGGCCACCCTCGTCGGGCGCCACGCCGTGCGCATCGTGCTCAGCAGCCAGGCCCCCGCCGCCGCGCCCGTCACCCGCGTGGCCAACGCCTTCGCCCCCGAAACCCCCGCCCTCACCTACGCCAACGGCCGCCTGCTGTGGGGCGGGGGGCGCGTGGTGAAGTCGGAAGAAGACCGGGTGCGGGACCCCTACACCTACCTGGTCCTGAAAAACGGCCGCCAACTGGACATCTCCTCCGACACCGAATACCCGGTGCCGGCCACCGAAGACGCCGAGTACCAAGTCCTGACGCTGTCGCAGGAAGGGGCCGCGCCGGGCGCGCCAGCCCTCGAATCCTTCGCCAGCGAGCCGCTGCGGGTGGGCCCGCACGCCGCCGGCCGGCAGTACCCGCTGACTGCCGTGGCCACCCCGTCGGCCCGGCCTTACCAGGGCGCGTCCGGCCGCGGCTTCGTCGAAATCAGCACCACCCAAAACACCCGCCTCGCCATTCCCATCACCGTGCCCGCCGCCGGCCGCTACGCCCTCGATTTCCGCTACGCCAACGGCAACGGCCCCACCAACACCGACAACAAGTGCGCCCTGCGCACCCTGCGCCGGGGCCCGGCCCTGCTCGGCACCGTGGTGCTGCCGCAGCGCGGCGTGGCCGAGTGGAGCAACTGGGGCTTCTCGAACGCCGTGCTGGTGCGCCTGGAAAAAGGCCCCCACACCCTCACCCTGGCCCTGGAGCCCGCCAACGCCAACATGAACGGCGCCGTGAACCAAGCCATGCTGGACTACCTGCGGGTGCGGCGGGTGGAGTAGTTAGCTTCGGTTACTTACACCTTTCTTCAAGGTCCATTCTCAACCAGTGGTGAAATCAGCTAAATTAATTTTGAGCACTTACTTGCTGCTAGGTGGCTTAGTGGGATTGTACGCTGCATTTCAGGCGGTAACGGCCACTTGGCAATACCCATATTTGGTTTGGGTAGGCTTTCTATTCGCTGCACTTTATGCGGGCGTGGTACACACTGGGTACTTCCTCCTTAAAACTGGCACAAGCTCACGAGTAGCTATTGTGCTGCAAGCGCTGCAATCAATAGGTTTCTCGGTTTTTGGTTTCAAATATCAGTTTTGCGCGGGTACATCGCTAAAAATCGGTTTTCAGGGACATACCCTTTTATATATCCTCGAACCGATAAATGTTGAATTTACACTTGGGAAGAATCCCACGGTCACTTTTTTTTATGTGAACCTTATTCCGTTACTCATCATGACATTTCTGATTCACAATTTCAGAAGGGCAAACGAAAAGGTGTTGGTTTGAAATATCTTTCCTCTTGCAGGCGCGTTCCTGCAGCCATGCATTGAATATTCGGCGATGGTCTACAGTGGGGTGGGGTGGTGCGCCAAATTGCCCGCAGGGCTTCGTCGTACCACTGTTGTTGCCGAACCCGTTGTCGGCTCGGGCAATTATGGTGGTGCTACGACCAAAAAGTCGTCGCCCCACCCCACTGTAGGCCATCGCCGGATACTCTCCCATCTGCCCCCTCCCCAACCCCCCGCCGCCCCAGCATCGAGTGGGCACCGGGGCGGAAAACTCCCCACCTCCGCTGCCGGGCACCCCGGCAGGACCCGCGGGCTTCCCACCACCGGCGCCGGGGCCCCGGCAGGGCCGGTGGGGAGCCCACCACGGGTACCCAGCGCCCCGGCAGGCTTGGGGGGGAGCCCACCGCCACTTCCCCGGCCCCGGCCGGCTGGGTGGGAAGCCCGCGGGCCCTGCCGGAGTGCCCGGCAGCGGTAGTGGGAAAAACCGGTCCGTACCTGCACCGGGCGCTGGCCGGCAATTGTCGTAAACCGATATAGCTTTACGGCTTATCCATTAACCCCCGTTCAGATGCAGCCTACGCCTACCCCCGCCGGCCCGCCGGCCCACACGACCCCCTACATCCCCGACGACCAGGACAAGAAGGCCGACCTGGCCGTGCGCTTGGCCAACGCCTGGAAGAAGCGCCCGGACCTGGTGTTCATCTGGACCACGCAGGCCGCGTACCAGGCCGATGCCCTGGCCTACCAGAAGTCCATCGCGGACAAAACGGCCGTCGCCTCGCTGCGCGCCGGCATCACCCTCACCATGACCGAGGCCGACGACAAGATTGCCGAGGGCCTCCCCTACCTCAAGGCGGCGCTGCTCACCAAGTTCAAAAAGGGCAAGGACAAAGCCATGTACCCGCAGTTTGGCCTCGTGGCCCGCAACGGCGGCTTCGAGCTGCCCAAGAAGCACGTCGAGCGCGCCAAGGCCCTCACGATGCTGCTCGGTGCGCTCGGCACCCACGGCGTAGGCGCGGGCGACTACGGCACCGCATTTTGGGCGCCGGTAGCGGCCGCCTACACCCAGGGCGACCAGGACGCGAAGGACAGCGCCTCCACCGTGGGCACCTTGGTGGGCACCAAAAACACCCTCGAAGCCAAGGTGGACCTCGTGCTTCGCAAGATGCTGGTGCTGCTGGACGCCCAATACCCCGACGAAAAGGAGCTGGAAGCCGTGCGTCGGGCAATGGGGTATTTGAAGGAATACAACTAGGCCGCCGCAAGGCCAGCAGAGAGGCCCTTCCGGTAGCGGAAGGGCCTTTTTTGTGCGGCCAACGGCGGCGAACCCACGGCCCGGCTTTTCCATTCGCCGGGCACGGCCGTACTTTGTCGTACTGTTCCAGACAACCGATAACCAACAACCGACATCGAATTTATGGCTGACCACCCCCTTACCGGCCTGCGGGCCGGCGTGCTGCACGGCGACGAACTCCAACAGCTTTTCCGGCACGCCAAGGCCCAGGCCTTCGCCCTGCCCGCCGTGAACGTGACCGGCACCAACACCGTGAACGCCGTGCTCGAAACGGCCAAGGCGGTGAACTCGCCGGTGATGATTCAGTTCTCGAACGGCGGCGCGCAGTTCTTCGCCGGCAAGTCGGTGGCCAACGACGGGCAGCGGGCCAGCATCGCGGGGGGCATTGCGGGCGCCCACCACGTGCACCTCATGGCCGCGCTCTACGACGTGCCCGTGGTGCTGCACACCGACCACGCCGCCAAAAAGCTCCTGCCCTGGATTGACGGCCTGCTCGACGCCGGCGAGCAATATTACCAGATGCACGGCCAGCCGCTCTACAGCTCGCACATGCTCGATTTGTCGGAAGAACCCATCGAGGAGAACATCGAAATCTGCAAGCGCTACCTCGAACGGATGGCCAAAATCGGGATGACGCTGGAGATTGAGCTCGGCGTGACCGGCGGCGAGGAAGACGGCGTCGACAATTCCGACGTGGACTCGAGCAAGCTCTACACCCAGCCCTCGGAAGTGGCCTACGCCTACAAGGAACTGAGCGAGGTCAGCCCGCGCTTCACCATCGCGGCGGCCTTCGGCAACGTGCACGGCGTGTACAAGCCCGGCAACGTGAAGCTGGAGCCCAAGATTCTGCACAACTCGCAGCGCTACGTGCAGGAGCATTTCGGCACCGGCCCCTCGCCCATCGATTTCGTGTTTCACGGCGGCTCGGGCTCCAGCCAGGCCGAAATCCGCGAAGCCATCGGCTACGGCGCCATCAAGATGAACCTCGACACCGACCTGCAATGGGCGCTCTGGCAAGGCATCAAAGACTACTACGTGGCGAACGAGGGCTTCCTGCAGGGCCAGATTGGCAATGCCAGCGGCGCCGACGCGCCCAACAAGAAGTACTACGACCCCCGCGTGTGGCTGCGCAAAGGCGAAGAAACCTTCGTGGCGCGCCTCAAGCAGGCTTTTGAAGACTTGAACTGCGTGAACCGCCGCCCGTAGCGCAACGGCGGTTTCGGGCAGCGGCCCTGGTGCGGGGCGGCCGGGTGCGGCGGCCCCCCTCGGCTGCCAGCCACCTAACGCTTTTGGCATTGCCAGGCTAGGCTAGAATCCTTCCACCGAATTGGTATATTTGGTGGAAGGATTTTTATTTACCCTACTTGCTCCTTGCCATGAAATACCCTTACCTCTTCTGCTGTTTCGTGGCGGGCGCCCTCGGCGCAGCGGCCCAGGACCGGGCCCCGGCCGGCGGGGGCGGCTACCAGCCCCCCGTGGCCGAGTGCGTGAGCGCCGCCCAGCGCCAGCAGATTGAAGCCGAGCTGGCCGCCAACACGGCCCGGCTGCGCCAGCAGGGCGTGCTGCCCGCGCCCGGCGCCGCCCGGCCCGCCGTGGTGCCCCTGAGCTGGCCCCTGCGCCAGGCCGCCGGCTTCGACTACGCCAACCTCTACGGCATCAGCAATTTCGTGGACCACAACCCGGCCTTCCCCAACGCCGTGCAGGACTTCAACTGCGGCACCCGCACCTACGACACCAGCGGCGGCTACAACCACGCCGGCACCGACATTTTCCTGTGGCCGTTTTCCTACAACATGATGGACCGCGGGCAAGCCGAAATCGTGGCCGCCGCGCCGGGCGTCATCGTGGGCCGCTTCGATGGCAACTTCGACCGCAACTGCGCCCTCTCCAACGCCAACTGGAACGCCGTGTACGTGCAGAACGCCGACGGCACCGTGTGCTGGTACGGCCACATGAAAAGCGGCTCGGTGACCCCCAAAGCCGTGGGCGCCACCGTGGCGCTGGGCGAAAAACTGGGCACGGTGGGCAGCTCGGGCAGCTCGACGGGCCCGCACCTGCACTTCGAGCTGCACAGCCCCGGCGGCGCGGTGCTCGACCCGTACAGCGGCCCGTGCAGCCCGGCGGCCAGCGCCTGGGCCACGCCCCGCACGTACTACGAGTCCGGCGTGAACACCCTGCTCACCCACAGCGCCGCGCCGGTGTTCAACGCCTGCCCCAACCCCGACACGCCCAACGAAAGCAGCGCCTTCATGGCCGGCAATTCACTATTTTTTGCGGCGTACTACCACGACCAGCTGGCGGCGCAGCAAACCCAGTACACCGTTTTCCGGCCCGACAACTCGGTGTTTGCCACCTGGACGCACGCCTCCACGGCGGCCCACTACGCGGCCTCGTACTGGTACTGGAGCTACTCGCTGCCCGGCAATGCGCCCACGGGGGTGTGGCGCTTTCAGGCGCAGTACCAGGGCACCGTCACCACCCGCACCTTCACGGTGGGCGTGGTGAATGCCGCGGCTGCCACCGCGCGGCCGGCCCTCTACGCGCTGTACCCCAACCCCGCCACCGACGCGGTGCGCCTCACCGGCCCGCTGCCCGTTGCGCGGGTGCAGGTGCTGAACCCCCTCGGCCAGGTGGTGCGCACCGCCACCCACCTCGCCCAGCCCACCCTGGACCTGGCCGGCCTGCCGGCGCGCGGCCTGTACCTGGTGCGCCTGCTCCGCGCCGACGGCACCGTGGAGCAGCACAAGCTGCTGCTGGAATAGCAGCCCCGGTCCGTTGGAAAAGCCCATTGCCCCGCTGCAGCGGGCTTTTTGCGTGAGCAAACTCGCGCAGCTGGACGACTCGTTCCGCTGCCTGGAAAATCTGGCGTTCAGCGCGGAGGAGCTAGCGGGTATTGAAGACGTGTTGCAGGGTTGAACGAGGTAGAGACGCATAGTTGCGTCTCGGCGTTGAACGATTGGGGCCGCGCCGTTCGCACGTCATCGTTCAACGACGAGACGCAATTATGCGTCTCTACCTCGTTCACGACTGATTACTTCCCAATCGACCCAATTTTGGGCTGAATCTGGATAATGAACCGCTTGTTCAGCGCCTCCTGGCTGCCGGTGTAGCGGCCGGCACCGCGGAAGCCGCTGCCGGCCGCCACCACCTCCAGGTTGGCGGGGAAGCGCAGGCCGGCTTGTTCCCAGAGGCGCAGCACGGCCAGGGCGCGGCTGTAGCTGAGCTGGCGCACGGCGGGGCCGTCGAGATTGTGGAGGTCGTTGGCGGGGTAGCGCAGGTCTTTGGCGGCACGGCCCTCCACCACGATGAGGTACTGCACGTTGTCGTTGGTTTCCAGGGCCTTCATCTGGCTGAGCAGGAAGCGGCCGGCCTTTACCAGCGGGGCCTGCGCCTCGTAGGGCAATACGTCGCTCTTGGGCGCGAAGGTGACCGGAAATTTTAGCTCGTAGCGTTTGTAGGCAGGGTTGTATTCAAAATAGTTGCTTTCCAGGCGCTTGAGGGCCGCTTTGATTTCGTCGAGCTTGCGCTTCTCCGCCACCTGCACCTTCAGGTCGTAGATAAGTTGGTCGTTGTCGCGCTGCTTGTCCTTAAACAGCTTGAAGCTGAGCACGAACATCACCAGCATGGTGAGGAACAAGGCCGTCATGAGGTCCACGTAGCTGGGCCAGAAGAAGTCCTTGCTTTCTTTCATGGGGCGGGGTTTGTGAGTAGTGTTGTTGAATCTTGACCGTCATGCAGAGCGCAGCGAAGCATCTTTACCGCTTTGTTGCGGCAGCATTAATTACTTCCGAGGTAAAGATGCTTCGCTGCGCTCTGCATGACGGTCTGGGTTGAGTTTGGCTAGGCCTACTTCTTTCCCAGCACCGTGCGCTGGAACCAGCTGGGCTGCGTGAGCTTTTCAAGCACGGCGTTGGTGCGGTCCACCTGCTGCAGGAGCTGCTGCTGCATTTGGCCATCGGCCAGCAGGCGGCCCTCTAGGCGCTGCATGGCTTGCGCGGATAGGGCGGCCTGGCGCTCTTGCAGCACGTTGAGGTCCTTTTGCTGGGCCGGCAGCTGGGTGAAAGGATTGAGGTATTCGGTGATTTTCTGGTAAACGTTGTTTTGGTTCAGCTCGCGGAAGTGGCGCTGCCACTGCTCGTGCGCCTCGGTGGCTTCCTGCTGCAGCTCCTGCAGGCGGCCGTCGAGCTCCACGTCCATGCGGTGCACGCCCTCGCTCACGCCCTGGCAGATTTGCGCGCCGAGGTCGGCCAGCAGCTTGCCGTGCTGGCTGAAGAAAGCCACTTGCTGGCGCAGCGCATCGTCGTGCTGCTGCAGGTACTGCGGCACGCTGGCCAAGCCCTGTTCCAGCGAGGTCAGGCGGTTGAGCAGGGCGGTGATGACCTGGGCCACTTCGGCGCCATGGGTCACGGTGTTGTTCAGGGCCTGCTGGTAGCCCAGGAATTTCTCGAAGGTCTGGGCGCTTTCGTCCACCCTATCGAACACCTTGATGGTGGCGTTGGCCAGCTCCGAATAGCCGATTTTCTCCAGCTGCTCCAGGAAGCGCTTCTGCACGCTCACGTTCTCGGTGATGCTGGCAATGAGCGGCGTAAACTCGTGGATTTTGCTGAAAAAGTCGTTTTGAATCTGGCTGAAAAATTCGGTGTTGAACGTATCCAGCACCGATTTCAAATTGCTCATCCCGGCCTGCATGTCGGAGTTCAGCTTGGGCAGCAAGGCCTTCTGCAGGAACGTGTAGTAGGCATTCATGTTGCGGTCGCGCACGGCCCGCGCCTGCTTCAGCAGCTGGTTGCCGGCCAGCGTAAAGGCCAGGCCAAACAGGCTGCCAATCATGGCGATGAGCACCCCGCCGAGGAAGTGCTGCACGTCGCCGTTGCTGAAAGACGTATCGGTGTGCGGGTTGGCCGTCACCTCGGAAAACGGGTTTCCCACCAGCGCAAAAAGGCCCAGGATGGCCCCCGTGAACGTGCCCAGCAACCCCAGGTACAGCGGCGTAGCAATCTGGGCCTGAATTTCCTCGTCCAGCGCCTCGGCGTGGCGCTCGGAAATGTCCTTCAGAATGCCGAAATCGGCGGCCGCGCCGCGGTTGTTCAGCAGGTACTCGTTGGTGTCGACGATGATTTGGCCGAATTCCGGCGAGGCGTCGCGGGTAATGAGGGCGTCGTACTGCACCGCGAAGTTCTTCTCCGGGTGGGCGGCCGTGAACGGGATGGGCTGCACCGCCACCGCGCCCGCCGGCGGGTACATGGCCCGGACGCGCCCGATGAGCTGGCGGTTGTGCCAGAACACGTAAGCCTGCCAAGCCACCAGCGCCAAGATTAAAACAATTTCAATTAAGAGCATAGTGTGTAAGCACATGTAGAGACGCATAATTGCGTCTCCTCGTCCGCACCGTTTGGAACGTCGTTCAACGACGAGACGCAAATATGCGTCTCTACGACCTAGCTCAGCGCAATGCCGGCCTTCTGCACCACGTGCCAGGCGTCGTCGCGTTTTTCCAGCTGGCCGGGCGTCAGATTTTTGATGGTGGTGAACTGCTCGGTGGGCGGCAACTCAAACTGAAAAAATTCCTTCAGCTCGCGCACGCCGTTGCCGATGATGCGCGACTGGTCGGCCTGCGGGCTGAAGGAAAAATGCGCCGTGACGGCGTTCGCGTGCGGCAGCGTGATGAGCAGCGGCATCTGCGGCAGCGGGTTGGGGCTGAGCTTGCGGTGCTCGATGCTGGGCACGTCGGGCGCTGGCGCGTAGTAGTGCACCGGGCCAGTTGGTGCCTCAGGCACTATTCCGGCCGAAGCTTCTAGTGCGCTGGTTTCTATCATTTCCTGAATAGCAGGCGGAGTGGAAGTCGGTGCAGTCCATTCTACGATTTCACCAGCCTTCAGCAGTTCATCTGCGCTTTTCATAGGGTTTGTTGGGTAGTTAGATGAATCTAAGTAGGCACGACGGTGCGGTACCTTCCACTCATCTTTGGATGTTTTATTCTGACTGTGCTTCATGAGAATAAGGTTTGGTAGGTGGAATAGACCATCCTTCCTGACCGAATTGAATACTATTGTTTTCTTTCGGAGAATTTATGGGAGTCGCTATGTTCTCTACAGATAGTGTTTCTGAAAGCGCTGTATGTTCTTTCGGTGGTGTTACGTGTGGCTCTGCCACATCAGCAATAACTGTCAAACTATTATCAGTAGTACCTGCATCAATGAGCTCCTGAATGGCGGGCGGGGTAGAAGTCGGAACGGTCCATTCCATGGTTTTGGCAGTTTCCAATAAATGGTCGTCGACTTTGGGAGGTGTTGGAGTTGTAGCAGCAGAATGGGTCGGAATTGGCGGCCAAGACAAGGGTTTGTCCGGTGAGTAAGTGCTTCTTGAGTTGAAGTTTGGCTTGGGCTTTTTCCCTTTACCTGACTGCTCCAGCGATGAGTCTAACGGGGCCGGTGGATTCCCTTGCACTTGGCGCATAGACTGTACCACCGGCGCACGCATAACATTTTCTGCCGGTTTTTTCGGCATTGATGCCGGCTCAGGCCGTAGCACGGGCAAAGCATTGGTGACCGGAGTAGGAGAAGCTTCCCGTGCAGCGGACCTTCCCCATATGCGTGCGCCCAGTACGCCAAGCGCAATGCCACCAAATAGCAGCCACAGCATCCAAGGCCAGTTTGAAGCAGGTATGGCGACGGCACCAGTAGTCGAAACATCCAATAATATTTGTTGCGCGCGCGCCGCCGGCCCGCAGCCCCAGGCCAGCAGCAGCAGCGCCCACCGGCCCACGAGGGAGCTAGTTGAGCGGTTGCGCGTCGTGAAGCACCTTGGAAAGCTCATACAGGGCGTTTTTGAACGGCAGAAAGAACAGCGTTTCGGGCACGGTGTCGCCGTCGCGCAGCACGTCGGCGTACTGCTGGCGGTAGAGATTGAAGGAGTCGCCGAGGTGGCGTTCCAGCGTTTGCAGTACCAAGCCCTGGTCGTTTTTCACGCCCAGGTCGGCTTGCAGGCGCTTCACTTCGGGGTCTTCCAGCAAGAGCTTCAGGCAGGCGCGCACGTTGGCCAGCACGGCCTGCTTGATTTCGTCGGTCACGGTGGCGGCTTCCAAGTGGTGCTTGCCCTGGTCGGCCTGCGGGTTGTCGGCATCGGGCAGCACGCCCACGGGCCGCACCATGGGCGGGTCCTGCGGGAGCTGGCCGGTGGCGAGCACGCCGCCGTTGGCCGTGGTTTGCTTGGGGTCGTCGGCCAGCTTGATGCGGAAATCGGCCGGTAGGGTTTGCCCCGTGGCTTTTTCCATGATGAGACGCGCCAGCCGCTCCACCGGCTGCAGGTTGGTGCCGGCCGCCAGCAGCCGCACGTAGAGGCTGCCGCGCCCCGTGAAGCACAGGTAGCGCGGCAGCTGCTGGCCGTTGGCCACCACCACCTGCGCCACGTGGTAAATCAGCGCGCCAAAGTGCAGGTAGAACAGCACCCGCAGGTGCTCAGCCCGCAGCAGCCGCTCGCTGAAGCCCAGCAGTTGGTCATGATAAAAGGCGTAACCTGCAATTTCCTCGGAACCAATAGAAGTATCTAAAAGCCCCGCTAAAAATTGAGCATACATTCTACCACGTGTAGAAGTGACAGAGCTATTCATTGCCATGACGATAGACTCTACCATCCCATTATCGCTCCGCGCTTTGACTTCTGCTCCTCCATCACCCCACAAATCATTAGCCG
>Ga0123336_10001058_pt1 | contig 25870 bp, 15 predicted proteins | sample SSSSmetaG_FD_96466 | JGI IMG/M metagenome (GOLD analysis project Ga0123336, IMG submission 96466) | Glacier valley bacterial and archeal communities from Borup Fiord, Nunavut, Canada, to study Microbial Dark Matter (Phase II) - ​SSSS metaG | ecosystem: Environmental > Aquatic > Freshwater > Ice...
CGTAGAGATCGACGCCGCTGATGTCGAGCTTGCGATCGTCTTCCCAGACCACCAGAAACATGTTGCCGTTCGACGCCACCACCGAGTTGAGCTGGTAGTTGGCGGTGCGCGACAACAACACGGGCGGCCGCTGGGCCATGGCGCCGGCCTCGGCGGGATCGATGAGGATGGTGTACGCGTTCTGGCCGACGAGGCCGACGTACTCGAATCCGCCCCACACGCCGATGACCTTGCTGCCGTCGGTGGCCATGGCGTGGCGGCGAGAGTTGGCGGAATAGACCGGCAGCGGGCCGAAGTTCAAGAAGGTGCCGCTGGAGATCAGAATGCCATCGGCACCATCGGGAAAGGTCGGTCCGGCCAGGCCCACCCGCGCAGCGCCGAGCTGGGGAAGGTTGATGTTGGTGTCGTTGTCCTGATAGAGCAACACCGCTCGCCCGCCAGCGATCGAGACTTGAGGATGATTCAGCGCATCACCGGCGCTGGAATTGACCAACTCGAAGGCCGCCGCCGCCGCCGTGCCGTTGGGCTTGATCGAACGGCCGCGCAAGGTATTGGTGACCGTGTCCCAGACGACGAAGAAGTTGGTGCCGTCAAAGTCGACCGCTGCGTTCTTGCCCTTGGCGCCGTCAGAGACCTGGGTGGCAGTGCCGACGGTTCCGGTCGTGCTCACCGTCGAAGAAAAGATCGCGGGGATCGCGAGAGCCACGTCATCGTGCCAGGCCGCCAAGAAGGTGCCGCCGCCGAAGGAGCCAGTCAGGCCCGAGGCGGTGGCGCTGCCGATGGCGAACGGCGCCGAGACGGCGCCAGCCTGACTTACGAGCGTGCCCTGGGGTCCGCCAGTGGTGCTTTCCCACAACACCAACACCGACGAAGACCCGCTCACCGGCACCGGGCTGTACTGTCCGCCGATCCCGCCAGCGACGACGAACGGCGCTCCGAGCGTGCCGAGGACCTCGTCGAAATAAGCGCCGAACACGTCGAGGCCGTTGCCGGAGGTAGTCGACAGTCCCTCCCAGGTCACGACAAAGCGCGCGCCGTCGTAGGCGATGCCGGGGCTGTTGTTGGTGCCCGGCGGCGCCACGATCAAGGGCGGGTTGTCGGTGGGGATGCCCGTCGACGAGACGCGGCTGAGCCGCACCGACAAGTTGATGTCGCCGTCGAGCCACACCGCGACATAGCCCCCGCCACCAGCGGCGATAGCGCTGCCCCGCTGGTCATGAAAGGGCGCGCCCGAAGTGGGCGCGTCGACCGGCATCACCGTCGACAACTGCACGGCATGAGCAGACGAAGACAGAGCAAACGAAGACAACGCCACCGTGGTGGTGGCGACGACCCAAAGCGAGTGTCTCATCGAATTAGTTGACGACGACGAACATGGAGGCAGTCATGGTGCCGGGCATGCCGCTGAGCTTGGCCTCGACACCCCAGGTGCCGTCGGCGCGCGGAGTCCGCTGCAGCGCCGTGCCACCGACGGGCAGAGCGCGATCGAGCTGATAGCCCCCGTCGATCTTGACCGCGCGCAGCACCGGCGCGTCCATACCCATGCCGCCTTGGGTCACGTTCATGGTCGGGTCCGCCGAGTAAAACTGCGAGTCTCCGTCGAAGACCGCGCCGTTGGGCGTCTTCAACAAGATGGTCATGGTGGCGAGGTGGGGCATGTCCGGCACCTTGACGCGGACCCACAGGTCGCGCATGTCGCCGAACGGAAACGACGTCGGCTGCACACCCGACTCGAGGTCCCCCATCGAACGACCCAGCGTGATGCTGGATACCACTGGCGGCGCCACACTGGCGGGCGGCGCCGAGCCCGAGTTACAAGCGCCAGCTAAGATCGCCGTCACGAACAGGATGTTTTTCATCGGCTTACTCCAAACCCCGAGGAGAGCGTGTACTTGCCAGTTTCGAACGTGTCGAGCACGAGGCCCCACGCGCCGTTGTGGTGAATCGCGGTGCGGAAATCGATATTCTTGAGATTGTCGGGAAATGCTTTGCCACCTGTGAGGAACGGCCAGCTGGCGTAGTTGCGCACCGAGCCACCGATGGGGTCCATGTACAAGACCTGCAAGTTACCTTTGGTGTCGCGCGCACTGAGCAGCACCGAGCCATAGATGGGATCGGACGACATGCCGAGGATGTCGGTGATGCCCGGCTTGCCGTTGGTGCCGCTCGAGTCGGCGAAGTCGGCGTAGTCGCCGCCTTTCTCGGATAGGTCGAGCTTGCGCGTGGGCAGCGTGCAGGGTTTGCCGGCGTTGGTCCCCGCGTTGCAAACCTGGGTCATGATGGGGCCCTGCACCGCGTAAATGGTGCCCTCGGCAAAGCCGTTGCTCTTGCGAACCGAGAAGGCGATGGCATTGATGCGGGTGCTGCCGCCGTCGTAGACAGTGGCGCCTTTGGCGTAGGTCCAGACCCCCTTGGCGGGGTCGAAGCTGCCAGAGATGGCCATGACCTGGCCGTCCTTGGGCACGTTGGCGGTGAAGATCAGCGACGCGTTGCCGCCCACCAGCGTCGAGAACGTGGTGAGGTTGGCGCCGGTGTCCCAGCTCTTGTCGATGTAGGCGGTGCCGGTCACCGCGGCGCCGTCGACTGGAACCAGCGTCGAGGCGTTGTCGAGGTTGGCGGTGTTGACGGTGAAAATGCCGGTGTTGGCGTCGATCTTTCCGTCGCCTGGCGTCTGCGCGGCCGATACCAGCGCGCCATCCTGCGTGACCGCGACGCCGTTGATGGGATATTTGTTGTAGCTGCTGATGGCGGGCCGGATGGCGGTCTCTGCCGCGCCGGTGGCCGGAAATCTGTAGATGGTGGACGTGCTGAAGGTGGAGCCGACATACGCGTTGCACCCTCGCTTGGCGTCTCGGTCAAACGCGATCGAGCTGATCTTGGTGCCGGTGTTCTTGCCCTTGGCGATGGCGTCGGTGGTGGAGACGCTGAGGCAGGCGCTAGGCTGGCGCTCACAGGCAGGCACACCGGCGGTGGTGACGCAGGTGCGGTCGGTGCCGCAGGTCTTGCCGCAGGCGCCGCACGCCGACGAGCTGGTGAGCGTGACGCACTTGCCGGCGCAGCACGTGCTGTTGGCGCCACCACACGAGTTGCCGTCGGATTCTTTGCCGCAGCAATCGGTGAGGTCTTTGGGGAGGCAAATGCCGTCGGAGCAGGTGGCGCCGGTGCCGCAGGTCAAACCCGCCGTGCAGGCGACGCCGTTGTTGACGAACGCGTACTTGCACGTGCCGCTCTTGAGGTCGCATTGCGGTTTGGCGCACGTGGCGTATTTGGCCACGGGACAGTCTTTGTCTTGCGTGCAGACCGTGCCCGCGCCCCAGCCCATGGTGGAGTCACAGCCGGCGACCCAGGGCAAGGTGAACTGACGCAGCTGGGCGCCGGACGCCGACGACGACGCGACGGCCAGTCGGTTGATCTCGGTGGCACCCGGCGTCACGTCGAGCATGGGGTCGTAGAGCTGCGCGCCGGTCTCGACGAGCGCGCTGGCCTCGAGGCTGGCTGCGGTGAAGCCCGACGCCGAGAAGTCGACTTGGTGTACGCGACCAAAGTCGCTCGACAGATAGACCTTGCCGAGGTTGGCGTCGACGGCGGGGGTGCTGGTGAACTTGCCGGTGGCGCTGTTGTAGACGGGCCTCAGGACCGCGCCGACACGGGCGGCCGAGTCGTTGCTGGCCGATTCGTCGACGCGATAGAGCGCGCCCGAGCCATCGACGAGCAAGATGGCGCTGCGATACGAATAGCGGAACTCCGCCCACGGGCTCGAGCGGAACGACACCGACCCGGGCGACTGCATGCCGGTCAGGTTGACGCGCCAGCTCTCGGGCGCCGCGGGGAGGTTCTTGACGTTGTAGCCGACGACCGAGCCTTCCTCCGTGGCGACGATGACCATGCCGTTGCGGAGCATGATGCGGTTGCTGATCGAACCGGGCTTGACCTGAAACACGGGCTCGTTGTTGAGGACTGCCGAGGCGCTACGGTAGCCGAACAGCGTGCTCTGCAGCGGGCCGCCTGGATCGTGCGCGCCGCAGTAGACGAGGTTCTGGTTGTAGTCGATGGTGCATGAGTCGCTGAAGTAGTCGGCCGGCGCGCTGTACATGTTGGACTTCCACACCACGGCGCCGGTGGCGGCATTGAGCGCGAACACGCGGTTGTCGGTGGAGGTGCAGCCGTAGTGGGTGGGCACGATGACGAGGTCCTGCGCTGGCGCACCAGCTCCAGACGAGTAAGCTGCCAGTTGCACCGTCGGTGCGGCCGTGATGGTGTCGAGCGGGCCCGAGGTGCACAAGAAGGTCTTGTTGGGAAGCTGCCGCGCCATGGAGACCACCCAGTCGGGGGTGATGTTGGCACTGACCAAGCAGGCTTCGTTGAAGTTGTAGCGATAGATCTTGCCGGCCGAGGACGCGACGAAGATGACTTGCTTCGAGCCGTTGATCGGCGACAGCGGCACCGGCGTCGGGGCGTTGACCGCCTTTTCACCTACGGGGAGCGTGGCCGAGCAGTCGGCCGTGGTGGCACCGACCGAGTTTTGCCACACCCGGCTGATGGTGGTGGTCATGCTGCCCGTGTCGGTGGCCACGACGTAGGTATAGGTCTTGGGCGGCGCTGGGCTCTGGCCGTAGGAGTCGGAGCCCGTCGCTGCGGCGATGGCGTTGTTGCCGAGCGGGAAGTACCAGTTCTTGGTCACCGTGTCGCACGGAGCGGCCGCGGCGCCCGTGGGGACCAACGAGAGGCAGGTCAACAAGGCCCAAACCGGTCTCGCGCTCGTTCGTTTGGTCATGGCACCACCCTCGAAGAGTCTAGATCGAAAAGCGTATCGCACACAACGCTTATGACGGCGGTAGATACCCTAAGTAACCCCAGGTAACAGTGGGTTTTACCGAGGCGTTCCCCACACCGCCAAGGCGTAGTCGCCGCCTTGGAATCCGTTGAGCTTGAGCGCCCAAAGCTGGTACTGCGCCACGGTGGGGCGGAAGTCGTCCTGAGGTCCACCAATGGTCGCATTGGGCATGGCGCGTGGCGCGTTGCTGAATGGCCAGGTGGAGTAGTTGCGAACCGACAAGCCCACCGAGTCGAGGTAGAGCACCTGCACGTTGCCACGCCGGTCGCGCGCGGTCAGGAACACGCCGCCATACACCTGGTCCGCGCTCATGGACAGGATTCCGGTGATGGCCGGCAACTGCAGCGCGCGGTCGGGATCGACCGCGTCGGCGAAATCCACCGGCGTCGCCGGGCCGAGGTCGAGTGTGCGCACCGGCATCGCACAGCCCTTGTTCTTGTTGGTGATGACCTGGTCGCAGAACACGTCGACCATCGCCTCGGCCCCGGCGTTGTAAGCCACGAGCAACGTGCCCTCGCCGCGACCGCCGCCGCCCTGACGGATGGCGAAGGTGAGGGCGGTGATGCGGCCCGGATAGGTCTTGATCGGCGTGAGCGCTCCATACGTCCATGGATTGCCCGCCTGTGCATCGACGAACGCGAGGTCGCCGACGCGCGGCGTGTTGGCGATATACACGCGGCGGAAGCGATCGCGGGCGGTGTACAGATCATTGAACACCGGGCCCACTCCGTCGGTGTCGAAGGCGGCATCAGCGTACACGCCGGTACCCTGCTGGAACTGGGCGTGATACAGCGTCGAGAAGTTGTCGAGGTTGGCGCTCGGCACGAGATACATGCCGATCTGGGCGGCGTTCATGCTGCCGGCCGTCTGCTGCGAGGCAGTGAGGACGCCGTCGCGCGTGACGCTCGTGCCGTTGATCGGCAAGACGTTGTAGTTGGCGCCGCGCGGCGTGATGGTGGTGCCGTTGCCGCTGCTGTCGATGCGGATGACCGAGCTGAAGCTACCGACGCTGGTCTGAGCGGCGTAGGCGCGGCATTCGCCGCCTGGAGAATAGTCGAAGCTGAGCTGGCTGACCTTGGTGGGCACCGAATTCTTGACCTGGGTGAACGTCGGTGGAGTGCAGTTTCGGAGTCGCTCACAATGGCCGTTGCGGCACTGGTGATCACCGCTCCCGTTGGGATCGCAGACGATGCCGCAGCCGCCGCAGTTGAGCGGGTCGGCGTTGTTGGCCAACGAGGCGCAAACGCCGCTGCAACAGGTTTCGTTGGGCGCGCAGGCGTTGACGTCGCTGTTGGTGCACGTACCGCCGCCCCCGTTGCAGCGCTGGTAGTTGACACCGACACAGCGCCCGTCGCTGCACACCCCGCCGCCGATCACGCAGGTGGCGATCGCCCGCGGCAGGCTGGTGCAGGCGAGACCTTGGCTGCCGCGGTTGACCTGAAAGGCACACTGGCCGTTCGCCAAACAGACATTGCTGCCGCATTCCGGCGAGTCCGTCGGCGGACACGGATTGCTGGCGCTGCAAAGAGCGCCGCCGCTCGGCCAGGTGGAGGTGACGCTGCAGTTGGTGACCCAGGGAATGGCGTACTGTCGCAGCCGCCCGACGCTGGCGATGGTGATGCGGTCCACCACGGGGTTGGCCGCCGGTGCAAAGTCGAGGATGGGATCGTAGACGGTGGCGGTGGTGGTCGGCGAGCCGCCGAGGTTGGCGATGCTGGCCACATAGCCTTCGACGCTGGTGGCGGGGTTGAAGGCCACGCCGCTGAAGTCGATCTGGTAGAGATAGCCGTCGCTGGCGCCTGCGTAGACCTTGCCCTGCTCGGAGAACATGGCCAGGTTCGTCGAGAACAGGCCGCCGGTGGCGACGCCGTTTTGGGTGGGCGTGAGCGGCGGGCCGACGCGTGCGGCGGTGAAGGCGGGATCTTCGTCGACGCGGTGGAGGCGACCGTCGGTGGTGACAACCAGGATGGTGCGCTGAAAGCCGTAGCGCTGTTCGGCCACCGGGCTCTTGCGGATGGACGAGCCGAGATTGACCGACCATGACGGCAGCGTCGTTGCGCTGCTGGTCTGGGTGACGCCGGTGAGGTCGTAGCCCATGAGCACGCCGGCGGCGGTCCCAACGATGAGGTGGTTGTTGCGGAGGTTGAGACGCGTCGAGACGCTGCCGGGCTTGAGCTGGACCACCGGGCTCAGCGTCCCCGTGCCGCTGCCGTTGTAGCCGAACAGCGTGCTCTGGTATGCGCCGCCCGGATCGTTGGCGCCGCAATAGACGATGCCCGAGTTGTAGTCGATGCTGCACGAGTCGCTGAAATAGTCGGCGGGCGCCGCGAAGATGTTGGAGCGCCAGACGATGCTGGCCGGGTTGCTGGCGTCGATGGCGATGACGCGGTTGTCGGTGGAGGTGCAGCCGTAGCGCGTGGGGACGATGACGAGGTCCTTGGCCGGCGCGGTGGCCCCCGAGCCGTAATAGCTTGGGTTGGACAGCATCACCGTCGGTGCGGCAAGGATGGTGTCGAGCTGGCCGCCGGTGGTGCACAACAAGCTCTTGTTGGGGAGGCGCCGGCGAACGTCCGCGGGGGTGACCCACGCTGGATCCGGGGTCCACGGCATCCCGGTGGTGCAGTCGGTGTTGTAGCGATAGACGCGGCCGGCGTCGGTGGCGAGAAAGATGGCCGTCTTGCCGTCGGAAAGGGGAACCGGAGTGGGGTCGGCGACCGCTTTTTCACCGGTGATGGTGGCGGTGCACACGGCGGTGCTTGCGTCCGCGGAGCTGAACTTGCGTAGCAACGTGGTCGTGCCGAAAGCGTCGATGGTGGTGGCGACGTGGTAGGTGAACGCGCCGCCGGTCGGGAACGAGGCGTCACTGGCCGGCGCAGCGGCGAACGTGGGCCCGCCCAGATCACGGTCGAAGTTGGTTTTGATCGGCGCCATACATGGTGCAGCGCGCGCTGGCACCGGCGCAAAAAAGACAGAGAAGGCAAATACAGCCGCCGCAGCGACGAGACGCATGGGTTTTGACCTCTGCGTCCGATGGTAACATAGAGGCGCGTGTGTACGACTAGCGTTGGGCGTTGGGTGCGGAAGGCAGTGGCGTAATGACGGACGGGCAAGGCATGTAAACCGCTGCAATTCCAGTCGCTTGTACATAGACGCGGAGATAGCCGCCGTGCGGGTAGACGCCGTTGACCTCGATGCGGCTCACCTCGCCGCGGAAGCACCCTTTGGCGTTGGCGTCGCCGAAGGAGATCTCCGACGACAGCTTCTCGCGCACGGCCTTGAGGCGCTCGCCGATGTCGAGACGCAGGGCGTTCCGGGCGGCGTCGCGGATCTCGGAGCCGTTGAGCGCGGCGACCAGCTTGAGCAGGAAATTGGAGGTCTCGATGGTGGGCTCGAGGTCGGGAACGCGCAGCTCGTTGTCGACGACCTGGGGCTTGCCGATCATGAACAGGTCGCCGTCGAGGTTGACCTTGAGGCTGCCCTTCTGCACGGGCCCGGTGATATGCACCTTGAGGACCAGCTGGTCTTTGTGCTGATAGACCTCGGGCTTCTCCAGATAGAGCTTGGGATACTCTTTCGAAAAGAAGAGCTTGCCGTCGGTGAAGGCCAGCGACATCGCTTTTTGCAGCTCCTCGTAGCGCGCGGCGATGGGCACGGTGATGGTGAAGGGGCCGGTGGGCAGCGAGGCCACATTGCTGAGCGGCGGAATGGGCGGGGCAACCACCGGCGCCGAGCACGGCAGCGTCACCGACGGGGCGATGATCATGGCGATGTCCTTTTCGATGCCGTCGGCCAGCACCGTGGGTGCCGCTTCGAGGCCCAAGATCTTGAGATACGCGCAGCCATGGGCGTCGCCGAGCGGCAGATCGATGGGCTTGGAGATGCGCTCGTAGGCCTCGCCGAGAACCGGGCGCAGATCATAGGAGAAGTCGCGCACCTGCGTCTCGAGCTGCTCCTTGATGGTGTCGAGCGCGCCGGCCAGGCCCTGCAGAACCTTGAGCCGCGCGTCGGTGGAGCTCACCTCGGCCGTCGCCGATTGCAGCCGGGCACGATAGTCGGAGCTGATCACCGGCTCGGCCGAGAGCTTGAGATCGATGGGCAGCTTGACGTCGGAGAGCGGCAACGACACCGACGCCATGACCTGCGTCTGCACCACCAGGCGCCCTTGCATCAGGGACACCGCCAGCGACACGCGCCGCCAGCTGTAGGTGCGCTGTGAGCCGAGCAGCGAGAAGGAGCCCGACCCCGTCGACGGGATCTGGTCTTCGAGCGCCTTTTTGAGGCCAGCGGCGGAGACGCTGGCGTGAATGACCACGCGCGAGACCGGCGGATCGACGGAGAGCGTGCCCGTCGAGAGCGCGGGGCGTGGCGGATACACTGCCTGCAGCCCGTCACCGCAGGCCATCGCGAAGGCCAAGGGAAGCATCGAGAGGCTGAGGACGTACGGGACAGGGCTTTTCATCCTGAAAGTCTCCATTCGGCGTTATACGCGCGCCTGGTGAAATTTCTCCAGCTCCGCGTTGGCACGGACCACGACTGCGAGGCGGGCCTCGACGGCGGCGAGCTTGTCGGCCGGAATGGCAAAGTAGCCTTCGCCGTCGCCGAGGCCGGTGTAGACGCGGTTGCCGATGCAGCCGAAGCTGGCCGCAGTGTGCTGGGTGTTCATGGCGTCCGGCATGACCGCGCAGGTGGGGCGGCCCATGGTCGGGCTGCCCGAGCCGACGCCGGCTGATTGTGCTGCCTCGGTGAGGAGCATGAGCTGGCGCACATTGCCGCGCACCATCACCACATCGGCCGCAAGCCCGGCAACGCTCGGCAGCTTGTCGAGCGGCGCATAAACGACCACGCCGAAAGCGCCTTTGCGCGTCGGGATCTGTGGGATCTCGGCCATGGTGAGGTATTCGAGGCCGACCATGGTGCCGACGAGGCCCTCGAGGCCCTTCTGGTCGTCGTCGGTGAGGGGGACGCCGTGGGTGTGGGCGCCGACCGGGCAGCCTTTTTGGTCGGCGGCCTCGGTATAGAAGACTTCGCCGGCCTGGGCCCGTTTCCAGTAGCTGCAGGCGGCGGGGGCGGCCTTGTCGACCCGGGGGACGCCAGCGGGGGCGGTAGCGCAAAAGGCGATGGCAATGGGCGGGGTGTCGAGGCCGAGCAGGGTGGTGAGCGTGTTCATGGTGTTACCTCGCGGAGCGGGTGAGTGTGGACCGGTACGGATTCGTCGCTGTCGCGACGTTGGCGGAGCTTGTCGCGCAACGACAGATCGATCTCGGTCGCAGTGCGCCGATAGAGATACTGCGTTTGCGCCTGGGCGGCGTCGTCAAAACGACCGAGCTCCATCAGCGACAGCGCACGCTGGTACCAGCCCTCGTCGACAAACGGGTCGACGGCGATCAGGCGATCAGCGGCGGTCAAGGAGCCCTCGGTGTCGTGGAGCACGCCCCGCACGCGCGCCGCGAGGCCGAGCGCCATGCGATCGTCGGGCAACAGCGACAACAGGCGCTCGGCGGCAGGGCGCGCCTCGGCCTGCCGATAGGCCTTCTCCAGCGACGACGCTTCGATGTAAGCGGCGGCGGGATGTTGCGGTGAAAGGCGTGCCGCGCGGCGGGCAAAGGCGACTGCATCGTCGGTGCGACCGAGGGTCATCATGAGCCGTCCCAGGCCAAGCAGCGGCTCGGGACGATCGGGTTTTTCGGCGAGCGCACGCTCCAGCCACGGCTGCGCCTCGCTGGCGCGATCGGCGAGCGCGGCGGCCAGCGCGAGGCCACGATCGACGAGGCGTGACCAATCGGCCGACGGTTTGGCGCCGATGGCGAGCTCGGCGCTGTCGACCTCGACGATGGGCAGCGCCCGGCAACGTGCGCGATCAGGCTGTGAAACGAGCTCACAGGCGCGGGCTGCATAGGGCGCGGTGAACTTGCGATAAAGAAGCCGCACCCTCACCTTGACCACCCGCACGGCGCTCGCATCCGGCAGCTCGAAGCGCACGGCCTGCGGATCCGATGGTGCCAGCGACGTGTCGAAGGCCACGCCGCGCATGTGTTGCGGATCGCGACGTCGGAGGGGCTCGCCGTCGGCGTCGACGGCTTGGGCGCGGATGAGGTGCGCCGAGCCTTCGAGGACCCCAGCGGCATCGAGATCGCCGGATACGGCCACGCGCTTACCGTTGCTGTCGAGGGCGTCGACCTCGATCCAGGCTTCGTTGGAGTCCATGGTGCCGCCCGGAAAACGATGACCGATACGGCGCGCCCGCAACACCACATCGAGGTGCCGGGTGTCTTGCCAGGCGAGGTCGACGGTGACCGCGCCGCGCAGAAAAGCCGACTGCAGTGCCTCGGATTCAGCGTCGCTGCGGAGGTGAGGTAGCGCGGTGTTGGCGCCGAGAAACCGATGCGAGCGCACCAGGCCCAGCTGGTTGGCGGCCCGGCCCGGCGCTCGGGCGACGGCGTCGCCGAGGACGGCTTTTTCGAGCGGCATATGGCAACCCTGACAGGTCGTTGCCGTCGCTGGACGCCATACCGCGGCGGCGCCATGGCCGGAGATGCCGGCGGTCTGCCAGGGGTCGTAGTCGTCCTGGCCGCGGATGAAGCGGTCCTGCGTGATCTCGGGCTCGAGGCCGACCTTGTGACAGGTGCCGCAAAGCTTCGATTCGGACAAGATCGGTGGGCGCACGCGGGCGCCGTGCGGGCCTTTTGCGGTGGGCACCGGGCGGACGTCGATGACCATGGCGCCGTTGCCTTCCAGCGACGGGACCTCGGTGATGGAGTGGCATACGAGGCAGGTGAGGCCGGCCTGTGCTTCGCGACTGGCGATGTCTACCTTGCCGTCGACCGCGACTTTACCGTCGCTGCCCGGTCGCAACAGAGACGGCTCGTGACAGGAGGCGCAGAAGCGCGAAGGCTGGTTGCCGCGCTCTTTGCGGAAATCCTCGACGGAGACCCGATAGTACGGGTTGTTGAACGACGAGAACCGGTGCGCCGAGGTGGCCCATTGGGCGGCCACGTCTTGGTGACAGCCGGCGCAGGCGGAGACCCCGATGGGCGCTCCCGACCAGTAGCCTTTGTGGCGTACGCCCAAGGCGACGGCTTTGGCGTCGGGCTCGTCGCCGGTCTCACGGCTGAGAAAGGGCGCGCCGCGAAAGATTGTGCCCCCGCCCGGCGTGGCTGCGGCCGCGGTGGCGAAGATCGTGACCGTGAAGATCACGACAGCGACGAGAAACTTCACGGCGCGGTCTGCTTGTGCGTCGCCGCCTTCTTGCCGAGGAGCTTGAGCGGTGCAAACGCGGTTTGGACCACGCGGCGCAGATCGACCGGTGTGCGCGCGGCGGCCCCGACATGCTTGGCGGCGTGAATCGCCGGTCCATTGTCGGGTGGGCTGCCCCAGTTGCCCCATCCGGGATGTTGGCAGGACACGTTGCCCTTCCAGGGATGGCGGATGATGTAGCGGCCCTGAAAGTTGTTGATGCTCGCCGGGGTCGCGGTGGTCAGCGACGAGGACGGCGTTTCCGAGCCGCCGGAGATGGGCTCCTCCTCCTTGAAGACCAAATCTTCGCCGATCGTCTTGGCGTCGTAGCGGACATGGATGCGGGTGAGCACCCAGGCTTCGCGCGAGGCCCAGCGACGGCCGCTGGCTTGTCCAGGCAAAGGGGAGACGCCAGGCGGCCTCTCGCCGGAGTCGGCACCGAGGGTCAAGAGCTCGGTCGGCGTCAGCGGCGGGGTCGGGCAGGGATCACACGCGTTCGACGACCAGGCATACTCGGTGACCGCGGCCTTGCCACCGACTGCAGCCACGGAGGCGTCGAAGAGCTGGCCGTAAAACGCTGGAAACCGATTGCGGACCTCGTCGCTGACCTCGAGGTTGGTGGGGATGTAGACGTTCGTCAGGTTGGCGACGTCGAAGCGCGACGTCGGGCTGAGGAGATAGACCACCAGATCTTGCTTCTGGCCTTTCGGCGCATTGAGGAGGCCAAGACGCACTGGAAGTCGCAGATCGTTCGACGGATAGCCAAAGCGCAGCGGCGACAGGACCACGGTGCCGTGCTCGTCGCGATGGACCTTCTTGATGTCGACCTTGGCGACGAAGAACTTCATCTGATCGCGGACATAGGGGGCAAGTGCCGTCGCTGCGCCGGCGGGAATGTGGTAGCCGTTCTGCACCAGCCACGTCTCGAGGCCGGTGGAGTCCTTGGCCCCGAGCACCACGATCTCGTACTCACCGACGGCAAATTGCGCCTCGACGGTGACGCCGAGACCATCTGCACCGCGACTGCGGCCGCCTTTGGCGCCACCGATGAGGGACAAGTCGTCGGCGTGCGGATGACAGGGGTCCTCTTCCCAATACTCGACGAGGCGCGGCGCCGTCAGCGCGTCGAGCTTGTCGAACAGCGACGGCTCCAGCGTCTTGACGTCGTCTTTTTGCAACACCACCGGCACCGGGACCACCAGCGCAAACGACTCCGGCGGCCCTTGATAGTCGTTGGACAGGGTCAAGGTGGTGCGATTTCCCTGGCGGACCACCACGGCCTGGGAGGTCTGATTGGTCAGCTTCGCCTGGCTACCAGCGACGAAGAAGCCACAAAACGCCTGCGCCGGGACCGCCCAGCACACCCATATCGCCAACATATAAGCTCGCATCACGCGGGACCGTAACATCAAAGCGACTTCGCGATATCCTCCGGGCATGAGGTCTTGCGTGACGCGCGTCGGTTGGTTGGTCCTGGCTCTGAGCTGCTTGGCGTTTGGGGAGGTCTCGGCATTTGCGGCGCGGCCCGGCGGTGGGCAGCACTACAACTCCTCTCCCGCCAGCCGTCCCAGCACGCCGTCGTCGCACGCGTCGAGCGGCAGCTCCTGGAACAGTCACTCGAGCGGCACCACCTCGACGGGCGGCGGCGGTGGTGGCGGGGATGTCGACCTCACCTTCGTGCTGCTGCTGGTCGTGGTCATCGTGGTGGTGGCCATCGTCGTGGCGCGGCTCAAGAAAGGCGCGGCCGATCGGGCCACGGTGGCCACTTCGGGCGCCGCACGTCAGGCAGGCCTGACGGCGCTGAAGGCCCAGGATCCGGCCTTCGACGAGGCTGCGTTCTCGGAGCGGGTCAAACGCATGATGACCGCCTTCAATCAAGCGTGGTCGAAAGGCGTCATGGCGCCGGCGCGTCGCTTTGCCTCCGACGGTGTCTACACCCGTTTTCAGACGCAGCTCGAGCTCCTCAAGCAGGGCGGCGTGCGCAACATGATGGTGGATGCCAGGCCGATTTCTGCGGAGATCGCCGCGGCCAGCGCGGACGCCACCTGGGACACCCTGCACGTCAAGATCGTCGGTGAGGCGCGCGATGCCGATGTGCCGTCGTCGCTGAGCGATGCGGATGCCGAAAAGAAGGCGCGGTCGGCGCCGCTCGCTCGTTACGAAGAAGTGTGGTCGTTCGTGCGTCGTCGCGGCCGCAAGTCGAAAGCCGGCGTGCCCGCGCTGGAAGGCGCCTGCGCGAGCTGCGGGGCCGAGCTGCCACCCGGCGATGTGGTGCGTTGCGATGTTTGCAAGGCGCTCACCAACTCGGGCGAGCACGACTGGGTGCTGGCCGAGATCACCCAGCCCGAAGAGTGGTCACCGACGGGCGGCGAAGATCCGGTGGGCCTGCTTGCGTTGCGGCAGCGCGATCCGGCGCTCAGCCGTCAGGAGCTCGAAGATCGCGCCTCGGTCATCTTCTGGAAATGGATCGACGCCCGCATCACCGGCACCACCAAGCGCTTCGATCGCTTCTGCTCGGAGCCAGGCATCATCCCAGCGCCGCCGGCGAGATTGACCAAAGTCGCGGTCGGCTCTGCCGATCTGTTGGAGGTCACGCCGGCGGAGAAGATCAGCTCGGACGAGCTCGACGACGCGGAGATCGAGATCAAGTGGAGCGCCAGCGTCGACGGTGGCGAGCCGACGCCGATGATCTGCACCGTCAACCTGTCCCGCCCGTCGACCGCTTCGTCGAAGCGCGGCCTGTCGTGCCTGGACTGCCCGAATTGCGGCGGCCCGGTCGCCGAGAGCGATGCGGTCAGCTGCGCCTACTGCAAAGAGCCGCTCGTCGGCAGCAAGAAAGAGTGGACCTGCAACAGCATCTACTCCGAAGGGTAGGTGGTTACATCGGCACGAGCAACGGCCTCGCTTACTGCAACTGAGGCAGGGCGCAGCATCGTCTATCGGGGTCTATGTCGAAACCGTAGGCGCGACGGCAAACGCAGGGAGGACTGTCCTCCCTGCGCTGTCGAATCGGTAGGTACTAGACGGGGATTTTGGAGCAGACCGACTCGGTGATGAGTCGGGTCACGACGTAGGGATCCATGTTGGCGCAGGGGCGACGGTCTTCGATGTAGCCCTTTTTGTCGACGGCGACCTGCCAGGGAATGCGGACCGAGGCGCCGCGATCAGAGACGCCGTATTTGTAGTCGCGGTACGAACAGGTCTCGTGCTTGCCGGTGAGACGCTCTTCGATGCCGTGGCCGTAGTTGGCGATGTGCAGCGCGTGACGCTCGCGCAGCGCCTCGGCGGCAGCGACGCAGGGCTCGTACGACTCACGCATCGACTTGGTCGAGAAGTTGGTGTGCGCGCCGGCGCCGTTCCAGTCGCCCTTGACTGGCTTCGGGTTCAGCGTGGCCGAGACGCCGTGATCTTCGGCGATGCGGTAGAGCAGCCAGCGCGCGACCCACAGGTGGTCAGCAGCCTCGAGCGGCGAGGCCGGGCCGATCTGGAACTCCCACTGCGCGGGCATGACCTCGGCGTTGATGCCAGCGAGCTTGAGGCCGGCGCGGAGGCAGGCTTCCATGTGCTCCTCGACGACGGGACGGCCGAAGACTTCGTCGGAGCCGACGCCGCAGTAGTAGCCGAACTGGGGCGCGGGAAAGCCGTTGTCCGGCCAGCCGAGGGGCTTGATGCCGTCGAAGAAGGTGTACTCCTGCTCGATGCCGAACCACATCTCGTGCTTGGCGTACTTGGCCGCGACCTCGACGAGCGCATGGCGGGTGTTGGTCGGGTGCGGCGTCATGTCGGTCAAGAGGACCTCGCACATGACCAGCTTGTCGTCGCCGCCGCGGACAGGGTCGGGACAGATGAAGACCGGCTTCAGGACCAGATCCGAGGCGTGGCCGACCGCCTGGTTGGTGCTCGAGCCGTCGAAGCCCCAGATCGGCGGCTGGTCGCCCTTCTTTACGATCTTGGTCTTACAGCGCAGCTTGGCGGTGGGCTCAGCACCGTCGATCCAGATGTATTCGGCCTTGTACGAGTCCATGGATCCTCCGGTAAGGGACGTCAGAAAAACCTGCGAAGAAGCTAGCCGCCGCTCCCTCGGCGGTCAATGCGAAAGGCGATTGTTTCGGCCACGTTTCCGACGGCAGCGGGTACGCCTTCTATCGTCTCAGTCGGCGGGGAACGTCTGCAGCAGCGTGCGTATCTCCTCGGCGAACTCGCCGGGATCGGGCCCGGCCAGGACCTGCTCGGCGAGCGGCTTGGCCCGCGCGAAATCGCCGCGTTCGGCCAGGGCGAGGATGACGAAGAAGCGCGCAGCGACGGTGTGCTCGCGTGCTTCGGGCGACGCGTCACGGGCGCGCTTGGCGAGATAGGCCTGACAGCCGTCGAGCATCAGCTCGTTGAGCTGGTTGTTCCAGCGCGCGGCGATGCACGGCGCAAAGTCGCGCTCGAGGCTGCCCGGCTTGGCGTCTTTGAGCTTCTCGGCCAGATCGGCGTCGTATTCGGCGCGGCGTGACGCGCGCTTTTTTTTCTGCTCGGCGATCTCGTGCATGCGGCCCTCGATCTCGCGGTAGTGCGGGCTGCCCGGATAGCGCTTGAGCGACTCTTCGCCGAGCTGTAGCGCCTGATCGCGCTGATGCAAACGATCACGCGCCAAGAACAAATAGTAGAGCGACAGCTCGGCGAGGTGGGGGTCGGTGCGCAACCGCTCGGCGGTCTTCACCTCGATATGCCAGCGACGGGAATTGGTCATGCCGGCCAGGAGCTCGGTGGCCTGGCGCACGCGCTCTGGGGGCGGCGCTTTTTCGAGCCGCGTCAACGCCGCGCGCTCCGATTGTTCCCAGACCGCCTCGGCTTTTTTCTCGTAGCCGCCCATGCGCGCCTGCAACGCGTCGAGGTCGGCCTTGGCATAGATAAAATCGGGATCGGCGGCGACCACCTGCGACAACAGCGCGTGGCGCTTGACCGGATCTTTCTCGACGACCGCGTTGCCGTAGAGCTCGAAGCTCTCGGCCTTGCGCAATTTCGGACGGGTCCGGCGCGGTAGCTCGATGCCCGCTGAGCGCAACAGTGGCGCGGTCAGCCTGTCTTGCACGGCGAACACGTCGGTGGCGGCGCCGTCGGCCTTGGAGCTGCCGAGGATCTCGCCGGTCTCGACACGGATGAGCCGCGCGGTCACACGGATCTGCGCGCCACTACGCTGATAGGCGCCAGCGACGAGCAACGTCGCACCTAGCAGGGTGCCGAGCCGGACCGCGGAGACATTGTCGAGGTCCGACTGCTTACCCGACAGATGCTGCTCGACGATGAGCTGATCGACCCGATCACGCTCGAGCACTTTGAGGGTCGACAGGGTGCGCAGATCGGCGGTGAGCGTCTCGCGCATGGCCTCACCGATGCCGCGACCGCCCGTACCGCCCGAAAGATCACGGAACGGCATGACCGCAACGGTGGCGGCGCCAGCCTGGACGCGAATGGGTATGAGCAGACAGGCCGCCAAGATCGGGAGCGGCAGCCAACGACGAGGCGCGTGTTGCAACGCGGACAGAGTTACTTCTTGGCGCGCTTCGACTTCTTGCCGCGCGGGCGACCGACCTTGCCTTTGGTCTTGGCCTTGGCGGCTGCTTTGGTCGGATGCGCCTCGAGGTGCATCCGGCGATATTTCTCCTTCTCCGACGAAGGCAGATTCTTGTGCTCGGCGGCGCAGAACATGCCGAAGCGCGGCGCGGCGGTGTTCTCGCAACCGGGGAAGTAGCAGGTCGCCGCCGGGCGCGACGCGCGACGGCCGGCCGCGCGGGCGGGCTTGCCCAGCTGGCGGTCGCCGTCGAGGACAGCGCGGACGCGCTCGAGCGTCTGTTGCTCGACCTCGCGCGCAATCTCGCGGGCGAAGTCAATGAGGAGGGGACGCAGCAATGCAGTCGGGTCGAATTTCCTGGGACGAGGCATAGGCGACCTATATCAGACCGATTCGACCGGGTGAAGTAGGCATTCATTTTACTGAACGACAAATCGGCGCACAATTGAGCGGTGAAATCGGTCACCGGTCACGAGCCGGAGGCCATGGGGAGCCCTGGTATGAAGATCGCGTTTACCCACAACCTTCGCCTGACGGACGCGGAGGAAGAGGCCGAGTTCGATTCTGCCGAGACGGTTTCTGCCGTCGCTGAGGCGCTTGCCGCGTCGGGCCACGAAGTAGAGAAGATCGAGGTCTCTGGGCCGGCCTCGCATCTGGCGGCGCGGCTCGAGGCGTTCGCCCCGGATCTCATCTTCAATACCGCCGAGGGACGACGTGGGCGCGCGCGTGAGGCGTTTTATCCGGCGCTGTTCGAGGAGCTGGGGTTTGCCTATACCGGCTCCGATGCATATGTCCTCACGGTCACGCTCGACAAGTGGCTGACCAAGCTGGTGCTCGCCCAGCAAGGCGTCGACACGCCGCGCTCGCGTCTGTTGACGGCGCGCGATCTGCCGTCGCTGGAGAAGCCGCTGCTGGAGAAGATGGAAGGCTCGCTCGGCGTGCCTTTGCCGGCCATCGTCAAGCCCAACTACGAGGGCAGCTCCAAAGGCATCGGCGATGATTCGGTGACGCGCGACGTGCGGACATTGCGCGGTCTCGTCGAGAAGATGTTGCGTGCCTATCCGAGTGGCGTTCTCGTCGAGGAATTCATCTCCGGGGTGGATGTGACCGTGCCGTTCATCGAAGGGCTCGGTGAAGACGGCGTGCTGAATCCGGTGGAGTATGTGGTCTCAGACGGGGCGCGGTCGAAATACAATATCTACGACTATCGGCTCAAGAACACCGACGCCAATCGGGTCGGCGTGCGTTGCCCAGCCGAGCTGCCGCGCGATGTGCTCGTCCGTTTGCGGGCGATTGCCAAAGTGGTGGTGCGTGCCACCGGAATGCGCGATGTCGGACGAATCGATTTCCGGCTGGGTGACGATGGGCGGATTTATTTCCTGGAGGTCAATGCGCTGCCGTCGCTGGAGCCGGGCAGCTCGTTGTTTGCGGCGTCCAAACGCGAAGGCATTGGATATACGGAAACAATCGAGCGCATGGTCCGTTCGGCGGCCGTTCGCCAGGGCCTGCAACAGCCGACGCCTCGACGCAAACAGGCGGAGAAGCTGCGCGTCGGGTTTACCTACAACATGAAACGCGTCGACAGCAAACACGGCAATGATGCCGAGGCCGAATACGACGCGCCGGAGACTATCGAGGCCATTCGCACCGCGCTCGAGTCCCTCGGCCACGACGTGGTGTCGCTCGAGGCCAACAGCGAGCTGCCGACGCGGCTGGCCGAGGTCAAGGTCGACCTGGTCTTCAATATTGCCGAAGGCGTCTCGGGCCGAAATCGCGAGGCGCAGGTGCCGGCGCTGTGCGAGCTCATCGGCGTGCCGTATACCGGATCGGATTCGGCGACGCTGGCGTTGGCGCTCGACAAGGCCTTGTGCAAGCGCATCTTGCGGCAGCACGATATCCTGACGCCCGAGTTTCAGGTCATGAGCTCGGGCCGCGAAAAGCTGAATCCGAGCCTGGCGGCCAAGTTTCCGCTCATCGTCAAACCCAATGCCGAAGGCTCGTCGAAGGGCATCGCCGCCACGGGCGTCGTCGACGACGAAGCCGGCATGCGGGTGGCGGTCAAAGAGATCATCGACCGCTATCGGCAGCCGGCGCTCATCGAAGAATATATCTTCGGGCGCGAGTTCACCGTCGGTTTGCTCGGTGACAAACGGCCGCGGGTGCTGCCGCCGATGGAGATTTGCTTTCTCGACCGCACCAAACAACGGCCCGTTTATGATTATGAAATCAAGCAAGAATGGGAGAAATACGTACATTATGAATGCCCACCCAAGCTGACGACAGCGGAGCTCAAAGCGTGTGAGCGGGCCGCGCGCGAGACCTTCCTGGCGCTCGACTGCCGCGACGTGGCGCGCGTCGATCTGCGCATGAATGCGCAGGGGATGGTGTACGTGCTGGAGGTCAATCCTCTGCCGGGATTGACGCCGGATTATTCCGATTTGGTGCTGATTGGAAAAGCGGCGGGCCTCGATTATCGCACCTTGATCGGCGAGATCCTGGCGGGTGGGCTGCGACGGCTCCGTGACAAGCGGCGTGAGGACAAGCCGCCCGAGCGTGCGTCGCGCGCGCTGCCCGTTGCGATTCCGGTTCCACCCGAGGTGGCGAGCTGACTCGACGGCGCCTGCGCGACCTCGGCCTGTCTCTCGGGCGGTATCCGACCGGCCCTTTCAACGCCATCACCGATGTGGCCGGCGTCAAGGTTGGCCACACCACGCTCATCTCCGGCGAGGGCAAGCTGGCCCGCGGCCACGGCCCGGTGCGCACCGGCGTCACCTGCGTCTTGCCGTCGGAGAACATCTTCACCGAGCGCTTGCTGGGCGGAACCTTCGTGCTCAACGGCGCCGGCGAGGTCGCGGGCTTGACGCAGGTAGCGGAGTGGGGCCTGGTCGAGACGCCCATACTCCTCACCAACACCATGTCGGTGGGCAAAGTGTCTGACGCCGCGGTCAAGTGGATGACCAAGCGCCATCCCGGCATCGGCGCCGAGGAAGACGTGATCTTGCCCATCGTCGGAGAATGCGACGATAGCTACCTCAACGACGCGGTCGGCCGTCACATTCGCTCCGACCATGTGTACAAGGCCATCGAGCAGGCGACATCGGGACCGGTTGCCGAGGGGTCGGTGGGTGCAGGGACAGGTATGGTCACCTGCGACTTCAAGTCGGGCATCGGGACGTCGTCGCGGAAGGTCGCCGCCGACGTGGGCGTGTATACTGTGGGTGTCCTCGTGCTGAGCAACTTTGGCGTGATGCCGAACCTACGAATCGACGGGGTCCCCGTCGGTGACGTGCTGTGGCCGGAGTATCGCGATCAGCCGCGCCGCGTCGACAACTATGGCTCGATCATCGTGGTCATCGCGACGGATGCCCCGATGCTCCCATCCCAGCTCGGACGTCTTTGCAAGCGGGCTGCGCTGGGAGTCGGTCGTGCCGGCAGTTACGCTGCACATGGCTCGGGCGAGATCTTGCTGGCGTTTTCGACGGCAAATCGGGTACCGCGGGTCACGGCGGGAATGACCGCGCAGCTGACGACGTTACTCGATCAGGCCACCGGGCCGTTTTACGAAGCGGTCATCGAGGCCACCGAGGAGGCGATCGTCAACTCGTTATGTATGGCGGATACCATGGTCGGGCAGAACGGTAATGTTGCGCCGGCGCTGCCGCTCGATCGCGTGGCGGAGCTGTTGCGCAAGATGCGGCCCGTCGAGGCATGACCCTCCAGCTCGCCGCCGGGCTCGTCGCTGCGCAGCGCTGGGAAGAGGCGCTGGCGGAGCTATTGCCGATCTGGAGAGCGGAGCGCGACCCTGGGCTCGGTGCGGTGATCGACGCGGTGAGCACGCTCATCGAGCGGCCGCCGGTGAAGACGCTCGGGCCGCGGGTGATGGACCAGCATGCGGTCTGGTTGCAGCTGGCGAAGACCCGCGACCTCGGCGACGGCACGCGGCTGTTCTCGTCGCTGGGCGAGGTCAATAGTACCCTGGCGACACAACGCATCGAAGAGCTGCGCAACTGGCGGCCCGATCCGCGGCTCGGCCAGGCGCTGATGGGGTTGATTGAATTGCCGCCGTTTCAGGGTGCACCCTCGGCGCCGTTCTGGCGGGTGGTGTGGGCGCTGTTGCCGCAGCATGCCGATGCGCGGACGTTGGCGCGGTTGCGACCTCTCGTCGGCACCTTTCAGACGCGGCTCGGTGCCGAGGCGATGATCCGTCTGTTCGAGCGCTGCGCGGTCGAGGCGGTCGAGGCGATCAAGACGGAGCTGTCGGTCGGTGCTCTCGACCAGGGTTTGGTCGAGGCCATGGCTCGCCAGCTCAAGATGCGGCATGCGCGGGCTTCGCAACGCTCTGGCGTCGACGAGCAACAGTTGGTCGGCGCAGTGGCCGGTGCGCTCGACGACCCCGGGCCGCGGCTGGTGTTGGCCGACTGGCTGGAGGAGCGCGGCGATCCGCGTGCCGAGCTCATCCGCCTCGGCGTGGCCCGCGGCGCCGGCGAGCCGTCCGCGCGGGAGCGGGCGCTGTGGAAGCGGCTCGGCCCCGCGTGGCTGGGCCCGGTGTGGTCGGTCACGGCGCGCAGCGGCATGGTCTTCGATCGCGGTTTTCTCGACGCTGCGCGCATCCAGGTTCGCTCCGATTCGGCGTTGCTGCGCGCGGTGGGGGCGGTGGCGTGGGCGACGGTCCGGTCTCTCAAGCTCGGTGTCAAGCTCGGCGCGGACCAACCCAAGCTGGCGACGCTCCTCGGCCATCCGGTCTTTGCCAACCTGCGCTCTCTCGATGAAGTCTCGGCCGGCGTGCTGACGGGGCTCGTCGGTACGCCGACCGCAGAACGGCTCGGTCATCTCGGCATTCAAATCACGCTCAGCTCGGCGAGCACGCCCGAGCTGGCGGAGATGCTGGGTGGTCGTGCGCTGTTTCCGTCGCTGCAGTCGCTCGAGCTGCATCTGCCGGCGCATCTCGACGCCCGCGCCGCACAGATTCTGCTGGCGCTGCCCAAGCTGTCGGAGGTCAAATCGCTGAGCCTGACCGTCCCGGTCGCCGCCGAAGAGCCGTTACTGAAAACGCTGCTGCCGCTCTTGTGCCACCCGACCACGCTGCGTCGGGCCGAGGCGGGCGGACCCTGGAGTGCATGGAGCGCCAGTGTCGCGGCCGGCATTTTGCGTCTCCACGTCGACGCGATTGGACCCTGGGGCAAGATCTTGCGCGCGTTGCCGCACGGCTCGCTTCTCGGCGTCGATCTGTCCGGCGACGCGGTGGAAGCAGTGGCGGGCGCAGCGGGGCGGTTTGGCGTTAATATCGTCTGAAGTGCCCACGCTCCTCTCATGAAGCTCGGCGGTCGGATCACCGCCATCACCGTCACCGTGGTTTTGGTGACGCTGGGGTTGTATGGCCTCGTGACGCTGCGAGCGCGTCGTGTCGAGCTGGCCACCGATCTGGAGCGGCAGACGGGCCTCGTCGGCAGCGCGGTGCAAGTGGCCTTCGAAGCGGCGTTGCAAGAGGGTCTGTTCGAGGACGTGGGCTCGCTCATCCGTCGCTGGCAGGCCAAGGAGCCGGCCATCGCCATGTCCTATATCGACCTGTCGCACTGGCAGCCCGGCAAGGTGCCGCCGGCGTTTCAGGCAGGCCAGCCCGGCAGCACGCCCGATGGTGGCACCGATTCAGCCTTCGTCACGCCGCCGCCCGATCCGACGCGCACCGAGCGCCTCACCCGGCTCGACATCGAGGGCCAGACCATCGGAGCACACGTCCAGATCGACGGCCGTCCGGTCTATGTCCTCACCTTGCCGATCCGCGACAGCAACAAGCGCATCGTCGCTGCCGTCGAGCTGACGCGGGACGAGTCGGAGTCGGAGGCCAGCTTTACGCGCGCCTTGAAGACGGCACTGTGGGCCATGCTGGTGCTGGTGGTGGGGTTGGGACTCCTCGTGTGGCTGTCGGCGCGGGCGGCGATCACGCGCCTGCAGCGACTGGTCGAGGCCATCGACGACGTGGCGCAGGGCGATCTGGGCCGCGTGATTCTCGGTGGCGATGATGAAGTCGGCGAGCTGGCCGATCGGTTCAACCAGATGACCGGCAACCTGCGCGAGGCCCGTGGCGAGATCTTGGCGGGCGTCGACGCCAAGCTGGCGCTCGAGGCCCGCCTGCGTCATTCGGAGAAGCTGGCCACCATCGGTCAGCTCGCCGCCGGCATTGCCCACGAGGTGGGCACCCCGCTCAATGTCATCGGCGGTCGCGCGCGCACCATGGAGAAACGCGCGCTGGCCGAGGTGTCGGGCGAGGGCGCGCCGCTCAACGCCGCCGACGTGGCCAAGAATGCGGCCATCATCGCCACCCAGACCCAGCGCATCACGCGCATCATCCAGCAATTGTTGGACTACGCCCGTCGCCCGGCCATCGAGCGTCGCACCGTCGACGTCGGCGAGGTGGTGCGCACAGCGCTCGACTTTCTCGAGCACCAGCTCCAGTTGCACCGGGTGGAGTCGGTGGTGCAGCCGTTCGTCAACCAAGAGTCGGGTTTGACGACCCCCTTGGTCAATGCTGATCCCGATCAGCTGCAGCAAGTGTGTCTCAACCTGTGTCTCAATGCGATTCAGGCCATGCCCGACGGGGGACGGCTCGAGCTCAGGACGCGCGGCGTGATCCGTCGCCGGCCGGGCCTCGAGACCGCGTCGCCCGGTCCGTATGTCGTGCTGGAGGTCGCCGATACCGGGCCGGGCATCCCCGACGGGGATCGGGAGCGCATCTTCGAGCCGTTCTATTCGACCAAGGCCGAAGAAGGCGGCACCGGCTTGGGCTTGTCGGTGTCGGTGGGCATCATCAAGGACCATGACGGCTGGATCGACATCGACGTCCCGTCGACGGGCGGCACCGTCTTCAGGGTCTTCTTGCCGGCGCTGGAGCCGTCCGTGGCCCCACGGGACGGTGACGGTGACGGCGTCGTCGTCGCCGGCGTGATATAACCCGAGCTCCGATGGACAAGGCCGAGCGCGCGCGCACCCAACTATTGGTCGTCGAGGACGACGCCGCCATGCGCGAATTGCTCAACGAGGCTCTCGTCGAGGAAGGCTATCGCGTCGACGTCGCCGCCAGCGGCCGCACCGGCATCGACAGGGTGCGCCAGGGCGGCATCGATCTGGTCGTCACCGACGTGCGCATGCCCGATATGGACGGTCTCGACATGCTGGCCGAGGTGCGGGCACCGGCGACGTCGGGTGAGCCGACCGCGACGCCACCGCACGTGATCGTGGTGACCGCGTTTGGCTCGATCGAGACGGCCAAGAAAGCCTTGAAGCTCGGCGCGCACGACTATATTACCAAGCCCTTCGAGATCGACGACCTGGTCGTGGCCGTCGAGAAAGCGCTCGACGAGCGGACCCTCAGGCGCGAAGTGGCCCGCCTGCGCAAGGAGGTCGCGCGGCCGTACGAGTTCGACAACATGATCGGCCGCTCGGCGCCGATGGAGGAGGTCTTTGCCCTCATCCGTCGCCTGTCGACGTCGGCGGTCAACGTGCTCATCACCGGCGAGAGCGGCACCGGCAAAGAGCTCGTCGCCCGCGCGCTGCACTATCACTCGCCGCGCGCCAAGAAGCCGTTCGTGGCCGTGAATTGCGCCGCCATTCCCGACACCCTCCTCGAGAGTGAGCTGTTCGGCTACAAGCGCGGCGCGTTCACGGACGCGCGGCAAGATCGTCCGGGTATGTTCCTCGAGGCCGAGGGTGGAACCATCTTTCTCGACGAGATCGGCGATCTGACGCCGGCACTGCAGGCCAAGTTGCTGCGTGTCTTGCAGGAGCGCGAGATCCGGCCGCTTGGTGCCACACGCTCGGAAAAAGTCGACGTGCGCGTGTTGTCCGCGACCAACCGAGACCTGGCCCAACGGATGGGGCAGGGTGTCTTTCGCGAGGATCTGTTCTATCGGCTCAATGTCATCGAGGTGTCGTTGCCGCCGCTGCGTGACCGTGGCGAAGACGTGTTGCCGCTGGCGCAGCATTTTCTGGCGCAGGCCTGCAAGCGCACCGGCAAGCGCTTGCGTGGCTTCGAGCCCACGAGCTTGAAAATTCTGCTCGGCTATCCGTGGCCGGGCAATGTGCGTGAGCTCGAAAACGTCGTCGAACGCGCGGTGGCCTTGGCCGAGGGTGAGCTGATCGTGCTCGATGATCTGCCGGCGCAGGTGCGCGAGCGCCGCTCCACCGACGTGCTGCAAGGTGCGTTGTCGCGCAATCTGACGCTGGCCGACCTCGAGCGGGATTACATTCAC
>Ga0123336_10001059_pt1 | contig 25856 bp, 19 predicted proteins | sample SSSSmetaG_FD_96466 | JGI IMG/M metagenome (GOLD analysis project Ga0123336, IMG submission 96466) | Glacier valley bacterial and archeal communities from Borup Fiord, Nunavut, Canada, to study Microbial Dark Matter (Phase II) - ​SSSS metaG | ecosystem: Environmental > Aquatic > Freshwater > Ice...
ACTGGAAGAACAATATGCCGAGTTGCAGCGCAAGGAGAAACCAACTGTTTCCAAATTTGCGTACCAATTGGCTTACAACCTGATTCCTCAAGTGGATGTTTTCCTCGAAAACGGATACACCAAAGAAGAAATGAAAATGTATCACGAAACCCGTAAGATCATGCACTCCGACATTGAAGTCAGTGCCACTTGCGTACGTGTTCCAGTTATGCGCGCTCACTCTGAAAGCACTTGGGTTGAAACTGAACGTCCTATTTCCGTTGATGAAGCCAAAGCTGCTTTCGCAAAAGCAGAAGGTGTCATTCTTCAACAGGATGACGCAACCAAAAACTATCCGATGCCGCTTTTTGTAGCCGGTAAGGATCCTGTTTTCGTAGGTCGTATCCGTACAGACCTTTCCAACCCGAATGGTCTAACCTTTTGGTCAGTTAGCGACCAGATTAAGAAAGGTGCAGCGCTGAACGCAGTTCAGATCGCAGAATACCTGGTAAAAGAAAAGGCATTGTAAAACAAGAATATACTTTTCACGATATTAGGGACCTCAGGTTAAGCTTGGGGTCCTTTTTTTTTAGCATTTTTGACCTTCTCAGCTTGAAATTAAGCTTTAATGTTTTACTTTTGAGTACTAAAGTGGAAAAACAAACCTTATAATAAAAAATACCATTTATGAAAAAAACGTCCTTAATCCTGCTTTTATCCCTTTTCTTCCAACTGGGAATGAATGCAAAAAATGTTGCGTTGAAATCTCCCAACGGGGAGATAGAAACAACCATTAGTATAACAGACAAAATCAGTTACTCTGTTTCTTACAACAACGAAGTTCTACTAAAAGACTGCCGGATTCAATTGAATCTGAAAAACGAATCTTTGGGATTGAACCCAAAACTGACCAAAGAAAAACGGAGTCAATTCAGTGGTGAAATCAAACCGCTCATTCCTTTGAAATTCTCAACCATCAAGAGTGAATACAATTCTTTGACTTTGACATTTAAAAACGACTTCATCGTTGAATTCAGGGCATTCAACGATGGTCTTGCCTATCGTTTCATCACCAACAAAAAAGGTCTGATTGAAGTGATGGGTGAAGACTTTGACATCGATTTCCCTGCCAACTACCTGGCACATGTTCAACGTCCCGACAACTTCAAGACATCCTACGAGGATTCGTATTCACAAGTTCAGACAACGGATTGGAAAACAACAGACAGATTCTCTACCCTACCCGTTTTGATCGATACAAAAAAAGAATATAAGATTCTCATTTCTGAATCCGACCTTTCCGATTATCCCGGTATGTTCCTGAAAGGCACCGGTAAAAATGGCATGAAGGGCACCTTTCCAAAAGCGCCACTGGAATTTGGTGATGATGGCGACCGCAGTGTTCAAATTTTGAAAGAAGCAGACTACATTGCCAAAACGAATGGTAAAAGAAACTTTCCATGGAGGTACTTCGTCATCACAAAAGACGACAAACAAATCCTTGAAAACACCATGACCTGCCAGTTGGCTTCAACCAACGAGATTGCTGATCCATCCTGGATCAAACCCGGACAAGTGAGTTGGGAATGGTGGAACGATGCCTCTCCATACGGATCGGATGTTGATTTCGTATCAGGATACAACCTCGAAACCTATAAATATTACATCGATTTTGCTTCCAAATTTGGTATTCCATATATTATCATGGATGAAGGCTGGGCAAAAAGCACTCGCGACCCATATACGCCCAATCCCGATGTGGATTTGCACGAACTCATCCGCTATGGTAAAGAAAAGAATGTAAAAATTGTACTTTGGCTCACCTGGCTTACCGTTGAGAATAATTTCGAATTGTTCAAGACCTTTAAGGAATGGGGAGTAGCCGGAGTCAAGATTGATTTCATGGATCGCAGCGACCAATGGATGGTCAATTACTACGAACGGGTGGCCAAAGAGGCAGCCAAACATCAACTGTTCGTCGATTTTCACGGAGCATTCAAACCTTCTGGTCTGGAATACAGGTATCCGAACGTCCTTTCTTACGAAGGTGTCCGTGGTATGGAACAGATGGGCGGTGCCACACCCCAAAACAGCGTTTATTTTCCATTCATGCGAAATGCAGTAGGTGCGATGGATTATACGCCCGGTGCCATGCTGAGCATGCAGCCGGAGGTTTACATGAGCCGCAGACCTAATTCCGCCAGTATCGGCACTCGTGCCTATCAGATGGCCTTGTTTGTCATTTTTGAAAGTGGTCTGCAAATGTTGGCTGACAACCCTTCCCTTTATCTGAGAGAAAAAGAGTGTACTGAATTCATTACCAAAGTTCCGACAACCTGGGATGAGACCAAAGCGTTGTATGCCAAGGCTGGTGAATATGCCATCGTCGCCAAACGCAAAGGCGACACTTGGTTTATCGGCGGTATGACCAACAACAATGCACGTGAGATTGAAATCAGTCTTAATTTCCTCAAAGGCGGAAAAACCTACGATATGACCTCCTTTGAAGATGGCATCAATGCCGGACGTCAGGCAATGGATTACAGAAAAAAGGAATCAAAAGTAGATTCAACCGGAAAAATTAAGATAAAGATGGCCCGCAACGGTGGTTGGGCTGCCATCCTTAAATAAGCATGTCAAACAAGATATTTCCAGAAGCGCTGATTATGAAAATAGTCAGCGCTTTCTTTTTGCTCTCCCGTTTTGTTATTTTAATATATTACAATATATTTTTTAATTTATAATTCATACATTGCGGCGTTTAAAAATGATGATTTAAACGTAGTTTCTGTTTTTACAAATGGACTATTTACAACCTTCGACCTGTACTGATACCGATGAACATTACATCTAAAGCAATCAAGCCTTTTGCATGCGTATACATTTTTTGTGTAGTCTTTACCTTGAACTCATGTAAAAAGGAAGAGAAAAAAGAAATCCTGTCAGATAAAATCTCACACATCGATTTCGTTAACAATCTGGAAATAGACGGTGTCGTTGAGTCTGTAAAAAACAGCACCATTTCCTGTCCAAGAGGTAACAGATCAAAAATAATATGGCTGATCAAAGACGGAACAGTAGTTAAAGACAGCGATGTGGTATGTATTTTGGAAAGTGAAGAGCTTCAAAAAGAGTATGATCAATCCCTGATTCAGCTGGAAAGCATCAAAGGTAGCCGAAACAAAGCTGAAGCAGACCTGAATATGCAATATGCCATGTTGGATGCTCAGGTAAAAAGCAATGCTGCACAAACGGCAATCTCCAATCTGGACACCCTTCAATTGAAATATCTGTCACCAAAAAAACGGCGCATCAAAGAACTGGAACTTCAAAAAAGGGCCATTGAAAAAGCAAAGCTGGAACGGAAACTGAAAAACCTGGAGATCATCAATCAATCCCAATTACGAAACCTTGATATTCAGATACAAAGCTGGACTTTCCGTGTAGCAAACTCCAAAGATCAACTGGAAAAACTGACTTTGAGATCCATGCAATCCGGAATAGCTTTCAGAGCTAATTCTTTCTTTTCCAATGGAAAGATACAAGAAGGTGATCAGATATATGGGGGAATGCCGCTCATCAACATTCCGGATTACTCCGAAATGAAAGTGATTATCAGTGCATCCGAATCCAACTACAAACAGATCAACGTCAACGATTCAGTTGAATATAGCTTTGACGCCATCCCAGGTCTTAAAACCAAAGGGAAAATCACCATGAAGTCACCTGTAGGGCAGCCCATTAAAGAGAAATCCAAAGTTAAGATCTTTCAGATTGAAGCTTCCATGGATAAAGCTCCGAAACTGCCTGACCCAGGTCTTACAGTACACTGCAACATCATCATGAGTCGTGTCAGGGATACCATCGTTGTTCCCCAAATTGCCATATATGAAGAAGATTCGATGAAAGTTGTTTATGTAAAAACCGAAAAAAATTACGAAAAACGTCAGGTCAATGTCGGCGCAACCTCTTTAAAGGAGGCAGTTATCACAGCCGGTCTGAAAGGTTACGAAAGGTTATCCCTGATCAAGCCCCCTAATTCCCATATTAAAACGACCACTCTATTGCCAAAAGCTAAAAAGAGCCAGAAAGCAGGTAAGAAAAGCAAAGAGTCCGGCAAAATGATAGCAGCAGATAAAACATTGAAAAAAACATCCAAATAGCCTATTTAAACGTATGAGAAATTTGATTTTATCCAGTCCGAAGAAGCGTCTAACTATGCTTCTGTTTACGGTAACTGTGCTAATGGCTTGCAATCAGAAAGAGAAACAGGAAATACCTGTCAGCAAGGCCATTAAAGGCACTTTCTATCAAGACGTGGTGGAAACCGGAGAAATTCAGGCCATCCATTCCATCAACATTTCATCCCCTGCCATATCCTGGAGATACGGTTCACTTAAAATTACGCAGATTGTAAAAGATGGTAAAGATGTCAAAACCGGAGATACAGTCATTGTCTTTGACCCTTCCGAGGTACGGAAAGCCATTGTTGAGGCTGAATCCAGACTTCAGATCAGCTACGCTGAACTTGAAAAGCTGAAAGCCGAACAACAATCAGGCCTGGAAGAACAAAAAGCCGACTACGAGGTTACCCGGATTTCTCAGGAAATTGCCAAGATTGAATTTGAAGGTTCAGGCTATGAAGCCACCATCAAACGAAAAGAAATTGAGCTCCAGCTGGAAAACTCCAACATTGCGCTCAAACGCGCCAAAGAACAGATTGACAACCTGGTCAAGATTCAGAACGAGGACCTGAAACAAAAGATGCTGTCCATCAATCAGGACAAAGAAAGACTCAATGAAGCCAATGAAACACTGAACAAGCTCTTCCTGATATCCCCATCCCCAGGTATTGCCATGATCAACACCAGTTGGAGCAGTGGTAATAAATTTCAGGTCGGTGACCAGTGCTGGTCGGGATTTCCTCTGATACAGCTGCCTGATCTTGGAAATTTAAAAGCGACTGTCCAAATCAACGAAGTGGATATCGCAAAAATAACCAAGGGATTGAAAGTGCAGATTAAACCAGATGCTTTTTCCGACAGTACGTATACCGGGGAAGTGCTATCCGTTGCCAATCTGGCCATCAATAAAGACGGATCCTCTAAAATCAAGGTTTTCCCTGTAGACATCCTGATTAAGGAAAAGGGCAAGAAATTATTGCCTGGCCTATCGGTCAGCTGCCGCATCCTTGTCAAGAAAATCCCAAATGTGGTTTATATACCAGTAGAAGCATTACACACAGACGGAATAGAGGAATATGTTTTCCTTAAGACCAACAAGGGGTTCAAAAAAATGGTGGTCGAAACCGGTGTCTCCAATACCGATCATGTGATCATCACTAAAGGCGTGAAAGCAGGTGATGCTTTAGCCATGACAGACCCTTTTGCCCTGAAGAAATCGAAGGAATCGAAGGAATCAAAGGAAACCCAAAAAGAACAAAAATGATGAGACTTGAAAAACTACACCTGGTGTTGATGATTGCAGTAGTCTCCTCCACACTGTTCTCCTGTAAGAATCCATTCACCGATACCAATGAGATTAAAAAAGGCGACTTCCGACAGACCATTGTAGAAACCGGAGAGCTGGCAGCCATTGATACCCGATCCTTTGTCCTGCCAAGATTTGGGAGGTATTGGTACAACATGAAAGTCATCGGGATTCTGGAGCAAGGAGCTGAAGTAAAAGCCGGAGATTCCATCATCCAGCTGGATCCTTCAGAAGTAAAGAAATTTATTCTCGAACAGGAAAGCTATCTCCAGATTCAGGTAGCCAACCTGGAAAAGTTGCTGGTCAATCAAAGCAACAAACGGAGCGAACAGGAGTCTAGCCTGAAAATGGCAGAGGCTTCCTTTAACCTGAAAAAACTGGAGATGGAGTATTCCAAATTCGAGTCCGAACGTAAAAAGAAAATCAAGGAACTGCAATTTGATCAGGAGAAAAGAAAACTCAACAAAGTCAAGCGAAGCATTCAACTGAGCAAGACCATCGCTGCCAATGAGCTCAAGATTCAAAAAATAAATGTGTTGCAGGTACGGACAGATTTAAAAGATGCAATTGCTGTATTACCTAAATTGACCATCCGTACACCTATACCAGGTATTTTCCAGATTGCCAGAAACGATGAAACCGGAAATATGATCAAGATTGGTGACCAGCTTTGGCAAGGGTCCAACATGGGCAATGTTCCCAATCTAAAATGGATGAAAGTAAATACCACCGTCAATGAAAACGACTTCTATAAAATTGCCATAGGACAGAAGGTACTGGTTCGCCTGGACGCAACACCTGACGTCTCATTCAAGGGTGAAATAACAAACATCGGAAAATTGTGTCACCGCAAGGATAACAAGTCCCGACTGAAAGTTTTCGATGTAGAGGTCAAGCTCCAGAAATCGGATGAACGGCTTAAACCGGGTATGACTGTGAGTTGCGAATTTATCTGCAAAGACCTCAAAAATACGACATTTGTTCCCTTAAACTGTTTGGAAACGACAGAAGAAGGCAGCTTTATCTACCTGAAAAACGGTTCGGGTTATTTGCGAACCAAGGTAAAAACCGGCTCAGCCAACAATACCCACATTGTGATAAAGGGAGACTTTGAGAAAGGCCAGGACATCATACCTATCGATCAGATTGAAAAACAAAATGAAGAGAAATAATCATGCAGTTTGAAGAAAATATCCGAGTAGCCCTCAGAGGCTTGATTGACCACAAATTCAGGTCATTTCTCACCATGTTGGGGATCATTTTCGGTGTAGCATCGGTCATTGCCATGCTTTCCATCGGAGAAGGAGCCAAGCGATCTGCCATTGCCAAATACCAGGACCTGGGTGTCAACAACATCATTATAAGAGACAAACAATTCTCGGATGAAGAACTGGAAGAAGTCAGGGCAAAGTTTTCACAAGGCCTCTCCCTGAACGATGCCCAAGTGATCAAGGAAGTGGTGCCTGGGGTACTCCGGGTTGCCTCCCAGGCCGAATTGACCACCGATGTGAAACAGGCCGATAAATCAGCTCGTTCAACAATAATAGGTATCACACCCGACTACATCAGGTTATTGAACATCGAACTGGGAAAAGGGTCCTTCATTAATGAAGATCACTATAAAAGAAACCTGAAAGTCTGTGTTCTGGGTGCAGGTGTTTCCAAAACTTTGTTTCAGCATAAGAATCCACTGGGTAAAATGGTCAAGATTGACGATCAATGGTTTGAAGTGGTCGGTATCATGAAATCCAAGGCCTTGTTTACGGAAACGGTTGGCGAATTAGCCTCCAGGGATATGAATACCGATATCTACGTACCACTGACAACCTATATGAATCGCTTTACACAGGAAAATACGCTTTCAAGTGAGATACAACAGATTACGGTACAGGTTGCCAGTTCGGATAAGCTGATGGAAATATCAGAATTGATTAAAGGAGTTCTGCAAAGACACCACTTCAACAACGATGATTATTCGGTTGTCATACCCTTTGAATTGTTGAAGCAGGAAGAAAAGGAACGACAAATCTATAATTTCCTGCTGGGGGCAATTGCTGCCATTTCACTGTTGGTGGGTGGTATCGGCATTATGAATATCATGTTGGCCACGGTCATGGAACGTACACGGGAAATCGGTATCAGAAGGGCAATCGGTGCCAGAAAAACAGACATCATGAGCCAATTTGTGACAGAAGCTGTTGCTATAAGTATTACAGGCGGTATCATAGGGGTTATACTTGGAGTCAGCCTTTCACTGACCATCACCCTAATCACCGATGTTGAAACTTATATCCGGCTCTATTCCGTCTTTCTGGCCTTCGGTTTTTCTGTTTTGGTTGGTATCAGCTTTGGATATCTTCCAGCCAAGAATGCAGCGAATCTGAAGCCCATCGATTCCATTCGGTACGAATAAAGACCTTCCTAAAAATGAATATGATTGTTTTAAAAAACGATAACTATGTTGATCGAAATAAAAGATCTGTATAAAAATTACCGCATGGACAATGTGGAGGTGGAGGCACTCAAAGCTTTAAACCTGCAGATTAAGCAGAACGAATATGTAGCCATTATGGGACCGTCCGGTTCGGGGAAATCAACACTGATGAATATCCTTGGTTGCCTGGATACCCCCACAGAAGGTCAATATCTTTTCAAGAACGTGGATGTAAGCACACTGGACGATGATTCCCTTTCGGCCATGCGCAACAAAGAGATTGGTTTCGTTTTCCAGAATTTCAACCTCCTGCCCCGAATGAGCTCGCTTTACAATGTAGAAATGCCCCTGATGTATGCAGGTATCCATAAGACAGAGCGCAGAGAACGCGCATTAAAGGCTCTGGAACGCGTCGGTCTGTCCGATCGGGTTGATCACAGGCCCAGCGAATTGAGTGGAGGACAAAGGCAGCGTGTAGCCATTGCAAGAGCTTTGGTCTCCAATCCGGGAATTCTTTTAGCCGATGAACCAACAGGTGCATTAGATACCAAAACCGGTGACGAAATCATGTTGCTTTTCAACAAACTGCATCAGGAGGGAAATACCATCATCCTGATTACCCACGAACAGGAGATTGCTAATTTCGCCCATCGCACCATCCATATACGAGATGGCATGATTCACTCCGATAAACCCAACGACCCCATTTTAGTCACACAAAAAATTTCAGCCCTGGTTTCACGCTAGGTCTCAACCAAACAGAAAACGGAAAAATGAAAAAATTACTTTATCTATCATTGGCATTCATCTGCCTTTCCAGCCCGACTTTTGGGGAAACATACATTCTGGACCTTGAGAAAAGCATTGGTATTGCAAAAGAAAAGAGCTACGATATGCTCAATCTGAAACAAAACCTGAAGATTGCTGAATTCAATCTAAAATCTGTTACAAGCAGGTTCAAGACACACGTTGATCTGGATCTGACTTCACCCGAATACACCGATAGAATCAATAAGTTTGTCGATACTGCAGGTATTTCCTACTCACCGGTAAGATTGCTCAGTTATGAAGGAGCTTTGACCATCAAACAGCCACTACCTACCGATGGAAACATATCCATCATTTCAGGCATGAACAATTACGACGACTTTATTCGGGACAAGCGTTCTTTAAACATGAGCACACAATTGCAGCTGACTCAACCGCTCAATTCGCTCTATGGCTACAACTCCATAAAATCCAGCCTCAAGCAGGCTCAGCTGGGCTATGAACTATCCAGTAAGCAGCTGAAACGGGCAGAATTAAATCTGGTATACAACGTCACCTACACTTTTTTCAACTTACTATCCGTACAAAAACGGGAAGAGATTGCCAAATTGAATCTGGAACGGCAAAAGGAAGCGTATAGCATTGCCAAGAATAAGTACGATGCAGGCTTGATCAAGGAAGTGGAAGCCTTACAGATGGAAGTGGATTTGTCGGAAGCTCAAAACAATTACGACATGAGCATCATCGACCAAAGTTCGGCCATGAACCAACTGAAGGAGCTCATCGGTATAGAGTTCAAGGACAGCATAGTACTGAGTAGTGCCATGGATTACAAAGTGGTACTGATCAACGCCGAAAAAGCGTTGCAACTGGCCATGGACAACCGATTGGAAATTCGGGAACAAGAAATTCAGATTGAACAAAACAAGATCAACATCAAAAGACAAAAAGCCCAGGGAATGATAAAAGGTGATTTGGTCGCTTCCTTGGGTTTAAGTGGCATCAGTGAACAAAATCGGCATTCGGCACTGTCTGAATCGGTGAATTATGCCTACGACAATCTGTTGGACGGCCGTAAAAGTTTTGGAGTCGGATTCAGGGTAAGCATTCCCATCATTGACTGGGGGGAAAACAGGGCTCTGGTTAATGCTGCAAAAGCGCAGCTTCAACAAAGCATCTACAGCCAGGAAGAGACCAAGCGCAGCATTGAACGAGAAATACGGGATCTGGTAGCCAATCTGAACAGCAGTCTGAAACGTTTACAGTTGCTTGAAAAAAGTGTCCTGGTAGCCGAAAAGAGTTTTGACATTACCCGTCAACGTTTCTCCGATGGAGACATCGACAGCCAATCGCTTGCCTTGGAAAGAGAACGTTTAAACACATCCTACACCTCGCACTTGAGTGCTTACATCACCTACGAACTGATGCTGGCTGACCTGATGCGGAAAACGTTTTACGATTTTCAGCGGGAATCCCTGATTCAATAAAACACAGTTACAACTATAAAAAGGGGATGTCTCAAAAGGACTCTCACTGAGTACATAAAAAAGGGGCTGATCAAACATAATTGATCAGCCCCTTTTTAACACTTGAATATACTTATTCCAAAATCAGTTTGGATGTAAACCTTTCACCGGAGACCTTTGCCTCAACCAGATACACCCCTTTCGAGAGTGAGCTGGCATCGTATTCAGACAAATTATCTTCAAAAGTTTTCAATACCCGGCCATTCAAATCACAAAGTTCAACATCCGAAATGATGCCATCCATGTTGATCTGAAATTTCCCGGTTGTGGGATTGGGGTAGATTCTTATTTCAGAAGTAACGGGATTCTTTACCTTGTTCACCACATCGCTTTTCACGGAAATATTATCCCAGGTGGTGTTGGCATTGTAACTTCTTACACCAATGCAACCGGAAGTAAATTCTGTATCCGTGAAGGTGATCTTTGGCGTTACCATGTTGTCCAGATAAACTTTGATACTGGATCCTTTGGCAACAACCCGAAGTTGGTAGAATTGTCCAGAAGTGATGGGTAAATTGATCGATTTTAACTGATGCCAGGAGCCGTTGGATTTTCCCAACACCAAATAACCGGTACGGCTGATGCCGGCATAATATCCATTGTATTCATCGGGACCAAAAGAAAGTTTGCTGGCTCTGAAAATCATACCACCATCTCCATCGGTAGTTACTTTTACCTTCATATCGTAGGTGAAATCGGAGAACAGGGTAGAATATTTCACGGACTTGGAACCTGCGCCACCTTCAACAGTAGTTGCTATATATTCGCCTTCTTTCACCATGAAGCTACCGCTGTAGTTTACCCAGCCTTTCTGGTCGTTGTCGTTGAAATCCTCGGTAAATGTTTCCTTGTCATATACTGTGGTGCCAACAACCGGAAAACAGGTCACCCGAATATTTTCCGCACCAAATGGAACGAAAACCAGGTTTTCTGTTGCTGCAGTGGTTTCAACAGGTCCAAAAGGAGGATCACACGCAAATCTCGTGTTGTATGCGTAGCCCCAGGAAGCAAGCTTCTTCGCAGGAACAGTCAGTGTTATTGGTGTGGTAGCCTGTACGAATGGATTTTCAGGCATAGCCGCTTTATTCACCTGAACGGAAGAGGCAGGATTGTTTTTATCCAATGCCAATGCATAATTCCATTCATTTTCAGGTGTTACCTCGTATTCGTAGAAATCATTGTCATAGGTATTCTTTTTCGTCCATTTTTCTTGCATCTTCAAGGAGTAAACCAACGGACCACGCTGAATGCTAACGGAGTTATTGACCTCTTCATTGACAAGGATTTCCATTGGAAGTACCATCTGAACCGTATCCTTATCGTTCCATGTACGGTTAATGGTATAGAATTCACCGGTTACGACACCGGTCTGGAGTACACCGTTCACTCGAATCTGAGGAGTCTGACACCAGGCAGGTATACGTAACTTCAAAGGAAATGCTACTGCTTCAGTCGAAGTGATGGCAAAGCCGAGCTTTTCATCAAAAGGATAATTGGTGAACTCGCTGATGGTCACACTTTTATTGTTACCGACTTTGGCCGTCACGTGATTTGGCCCGTAAGCCATGGCTGCCAATCCATTATCATTGGTTGCTGCCCACATTGTTTTCACGAAATAGGGCCAGCCCATATGTAAGTTAAAACGGCAACAGCCATATCCTGAGAACGGACCTGGCAATAAACCATTGTCGTAATTCTGGGAGAAACCGGTATAGCCGGCTACAGACTTCACCTGATTGGCTTGTGTGTAATATTGCAAACCTTTAAAATCACTGGTAGTACCACCGGGAAGTCCGTTGAATGCCACTTTTTCCAACTGGTCGCCAATGGTTGCATCACCAAGAATCATCTGAGCGGTTTCACAACTTTGCATTTGTTCCACATAGGAGCACATCTCAACGGCCGACATAGCCGATTTGCCAGAAAGCATCTCATTGCCCCCCTGCATGCCTTCGGGATGACCGTGGTCACACATCAGGTGTTCACGACCCAACGTATAAGCCATCTTATCGGCATTTGATTTTGATTTCTGGTAGTAAATGGCTGGCATCTTAATGGCTTGAGGCACATTTACATTGTGTTTGGGCTGAAAGTCCGTCAAAAAATCATTGTATCTGTTGTTGGTGAGAATACCTGTCCAATCGTATGCCTGTACCTTGAGTTTATCGGCAAGCGTCAGCAGAAAAGAGTCACCGGTGTGGTTGTAAAGCCAGAAAATAATTTCGATGTTATCGCCTGCTCTTGATTTTCCCCACGAGCTGAGCTCCTGGGTATCAATCGTTGCATTTTCATACTGGAAATACTTCGTGAAGAATGGTAGAACTCTCGCATCACCGGTAGCTTCGTAATAATCACGTATGGCATAAAGCATAGGCATTCGAGCCCACCAATCGGTATTTTTTACCGGACCAAAATAACCGGTGGATGTCTGGCTGTTTATGGACCAGTTTATCCATTTTTCAGCCTTTGTTATCAAAGCCTGATCGTTGAGGACGTAGGCCAAAGCGACCAATCCTTTGACGTAGTAGGGAGCTCTTTCCCAGCTATCGCCAGTACCGCCAAGCCAGTCACTGCCGGAACCTAAATCTCCGGCACCATTGTATAATGTTTCTGCAAAACCGGTCAAACCGTTTTTTTGATTTTGAAGTTGATTGAGCAACCATCCGTCGGCTTTGACAGCACCTACCGGAAGCGAAGTATATGGAACTTCAATCAGTGGAGACCTGTTTGTCAGGTAGTTTGTATTTCCTGCCACACCAATAAAGGACATGGAAAACAGAAGAATGACTGCTAATAGCAATACTTTTTTCATGAGAGTAAATTAAGATGAGTAAAAATAACAAGGTGCTAATTTACTATCTTTTAGGATTCTATCCAAACAATTTACTTTGATCCGGTCGTTTATTTGGGAGGAAAACGATCAATCCTCAATAGAGTAGGTTACATTGAGGGGTCCTGAGCGACCAATTTCCATCCTTGCATCAACTTTTCCTTTTTTGGTTTAAGCACAATGTCAGAATTGGTATCCTTACTGGAAAGGGTCACATATAAATCTGTTCCTTTTAACCGGATATAATACGTATTGTCTGCCTGTTTTTCAAAAGTCCAGTATTGTAAAGAGTCTTTTGAAAGAGGTTTTTGAATGAGGTTTACTCCATCAGCAGGTTTTCCCGAAGGTTGAAAAGTTTTCCCTGTAAATCGGTTTTTCAATTGGTAGGTCGCATCTTTCACAAGGATAAAATCCCATGTCATACATTTCCATTCCACATGGTTGTATAACACTATGCGATTACCATCGGCTGAACCGGCTTCATAAGGCCTTAAATTTTTACCTGTCTGGATATTCTGAATGGCATACCGACCTTTGATTTCTTGCGCAGTAATCATTAATGGCACAAGCATCATAATAACTAAGACAATCAATGTTTGTTTTTTCATAACTTTCGGTTTTAATATGCATTACACCTGGCTCCTTAAAACGAAAGGAGCCAGGTGATGTACTTTATAACTTATTCCTCACCACCATATTCCATCAGATAAGCCTTGATGAAACCATCCAGGTCTCCATCCATGACTGCCTGTACATTTGATGTCTGATAGTTGGTTCGATGGTCTTTGACCCTACGGTCGTCAAACACATAACTGCGTATTTGAGAACCCCACTCGATCTTCTTTTTGCCGGCTTCAACGATTTGCTGTTCGGCCCGACGCTTCTGAATTTCTATTTCGTATAGTTGCGATTTCAGCAATCGCAGGGCATTTTCCTTATTGCCCAATTGCGAACGACTTTCCGTATTTTCAATGACTATGCCGGAAGGGCCGTGATGCAATCGAACACCCGTTTCCACTTTATTTACATTCTGACCACCCGCGCCCGAAGAGCGGAAGGTATCCCAGGTAATATCGGAGTCTCTGATTTCAATTTCAATGGTATCATCCACCAATGGAACAATAAAAACGGAAGTAAAAGAGGTCATGCGCTTTCCCTGAGCATTGTAAGGTGAAACGCGCACCAATCGGTGAACACCGTTTTCTCCCTTGAGATAGCCGTAGGCAAAATCTCCTTCAATGGTCATGGTCACGGTTTTAATACCAGCCTCATCTCCATCCAGCCAATTGGTGATTTCACACTTGTAACCTCGAGAATCAGCCCAACGTTTGTACATCCGGAAAAGCATGGATGCCCAGTCCTGACTTTCAGTACCACCGGCACCTGAATTGATTTTCAGTACTGCACCAAGCTTATCCTCTTCCTTACGAAGCATGTTTTTGAGCTCCGTTGCATCGAGAAGTTGAATGCAATGTGCATATGCGGCATCGACTTCTTCCTCTGTAGCAACTTCTTCCTTGTAAAAATCAAATGAAAGTGCCAACTCTTCATTGGCAAGAACAATCGCATTGTAAGACTCTATCCAGTTCTTAATGGTTTTCACCTTACGCATCTGAACCTCAGCGGCCTTGTTATCGTCCCAGAATCCGGGAACTTGCGTACGAATTTCTTCTTCTTCTAATTCTATGGTCTTCGCATCGATGTCAAAGATACCTCCTCAACGCGTGCTCGCGCTCCTGAACTTCTTTTATCTGTTCGGTCGTTATCATAAATAAGTCTTTTTTTAGTTGGTCAAAGGTACGCAAAAATTAATACATAGACTCGATGATCCCGGCATAGTGTTCCGTTATGGTCTTACGTCGGAGCTTCAGGGTATTGGTCAGTTCACCGGTCTCCATCGTAAAAGGAGCGATCAGCAGAGTAAACCGTCTGATCTGCTCAAAACCCGCCATATTCTTCTGGACTTTACGAATACGATTTTCATAAAAGGCATATATTCGCTCATCATTCAGGAGTTCTTCCATAGTGCCATTTTCGATTCCAAGTGATTTAGCCAGTTCCTGGATCTTGCTAAACTGTGGCACGATCAAGGCAGTCACATACTTATATTCATTGCCAATAACTGCTACCATATCGATGTAATCATCCTCACAAAGAGCAGTCTCAATCATCTGAGGAGCAATGTACTTTCCATTGGATGTCTTGAACAGATCCTTGATTCTGTCGGTAATGACCAGGTTACCGAAGCTATCAAAAGTACCCGCATCTCCGGTACGGAAAAAACCATCCTCGGTAAAGGCAGCAGAAGTTGCTTCCGGTTTCTTGTAATAACCCGGGGTTATTGTTTTGCCCTTTAATAGTATTTCGTCATCCGGCCCAATTCGCACCTCCAACCCGTCAATGATGCTACCCACGGTGCCTACATGATAATCTTCATCATCAAAGCATGATACGGTTGCAGTACTTTCCGTCAATCCATAACCATAATAAATGGGAAAACCGATGGACCTGAAAAACAGACAAAGATCGTCTGAAAGCTTGGCTCCGGCTACCGGGAAGATTGTTCCTTTGTCCAGGCCAATTGTTTTTTTAATTGCCCCAAAAAGCGTTTTCGAATAGATGAAATAGGAAACTTTGGTCCAGAATGGTGGTCGTAAACCCTTGCGTTTATAATCCAGATTGTATTTTTTACCTACACTGACTCCACGGTCAAAAATGGCCCGTATGGGTTTTGGATAACCATTGATTTTCTCCTGAATGCCATGGTATATCTTTTCCCAGAAACGTGGAACACTGCACATACATGTGGGATGAATCTCTTTTAAGGTCATCTGTATATCAGCAGGTTTTAAATTGATATCAATCTGAACACCTTTAAACAAACAAAATATATCCCATGCTTTCTCAAAAATATGATTCATAGGTAAGAAACTCATGGACACATCATTCGGGCCAACCACTCTGATCTTGATATCATGAATCCGCATGGCTTCAATCATCATCGTATGTGTTATCAAAACTCCTTTGGGCTCTCCAGTTGTACCAGATGTGTATAAGATATCGGCCAAATCAGCCTCCTCAGCTCTATTGCGGCGATCGGCAAGTTCGGCGTCACTTTTGGATAAGACGCCCACCTGCATGAAATCCTTAAAATATATTGACTGTACATCTGTGATGGCCAAACGGACATCCGTATCTATGATAATGATATGCTTCAGGCTGGGACACGTTTTAAGGGCCTCATATGCCCGGTCGTATTGATACTGGTCACCAACAAACAGCATATGTATGCTGGCATCGTTGATGATGTACTCAATCTGAGATGTTGTACTGGTTGCATACATCGGTACACAAACAGCCCGGTTTGAATATAAGGCAAACTCAATAACCAAACATTCAGGCTTGTTCTGAGAAAAAAGTCCGATACGGTCTTTCTCAAAGATACTGGAGTCGATCATTGATTTTGCTGTTCGGTCAACATCACGGCTGAAACTATCCCAAGAGATTGATTTCCAGGTAGCGTCTTTATAATCACGGTACCTCATCGCTATTTTATCTCCGAATTTCTGAGCTTGGGCAGGCACAAGTCGTGCCGGGTGTAAAATTTCCATTTTTGCACATATTAAGATTATCTGTGCAATATAACGCATTTTTTGGTATAAAAGTTCATTGTGAAACGTTTCTTTAAGAAGATTTTTATCTTTGCAGGAAATAACGCCCGAACTGACATGAACAACGATAGTTACTATAAAGAGGCTGTGGAGCTTTTGCAACACCTCATAACGATACCTTCCCTAAGTCGGGATGAAGCTGAAAAAGCCGACTTTTTATCGGATTGGTTGAAACAACGAGGACTAAAGGTCAACCGTGAAAAAAACAACCTTTGGTGTCTGGCTCCGGGTTACGACGCCAACCGACCGACCATCCTTCTTAATTCACACATGGATACAGTAAAACCTGTGGATGGCTGGGAATACGAGCCATACTGCCCGACGATGGAAGGCGACAGACTTTACGGATTGGGCAGCAACGATGCAGGAGCCAGCCTTTGCAGTCTGATTCAGGCGTTCCGTGTCTTATGCACCATACCTCAGGAATACAATCTGGTTTTAGGCATTTCTGCCGAAGAAGAAGTTACCGGTAAGAATGGCATTGAGGCTTTGTTGCTTAAGTTGCCTCCCATTGCCTTTGGGTTGGTAGGAGAACCGACCAACATGCACCCTGCCATTGCAGAGAAAGGATTGATGGTACTTGATTGCACAGTTCATGGTAAGGCTGGACATGCGGCCCGCAACGAGGGCGAAAACGCCATCTATAAAGCAATGTCCGATATTGAGTGGTTCAGGACCAAGAAATTTCCCAATCAATCAAACTTGCTGGGCCCGGTCAAAATGACGGTGACTCAGATCAGTTCAGGAACACAGCACAATGTGGTACCCGACAAATGTGATTTTGTGGTGGACGTACGCATCAACGAATTCTATTCTCCGGAAACTTTATATGAGGAAATCTGCAAAGAAGTGGCTTGTGAAGTCAAACCCCGCTCCTTCCGATTGAATTCCTCCCGTATTGAGTTGGATCATCCAGCCGTGGTGGCATGTCTGGAATCGGGTCGAGTGCCTTATGGTTCACCAACTTTGTCCGATCAGGCCAGAATGCCTTTTACAACGTTCAAGCTTGGACCAGGTGATTCCTCCAGATCTCACACTGCCAATGAATTCATTGTTCTGGAGGAAATCCGGGAAGGAATCAATTTATACATCAAAATACTGGACGGTTTATCGCTTTCTTAACCAAAGCTCCGGATTAAGACGCTGTAATTCCTTGAATATCTGAAAATTCAGGATGGTTTGATTGTTTTGTTCCGAGTCAACATAAATTTTTCCGATAGCCTCACCAATCTTCACTTTGTCACCTGGCTTTACCTGGATGTTGGTCAGGTTGGCATAGACAGTCATGTAATTGCCATGCCTGATGATGACTCCGCTATTGTAACCTGGAACGGCAAAGACCTTGCTCACCACCCCACCAAAGACAGCAACTGCTGAAGCTCCGGGACTGGTTTGTATTTCTATCCCTTTGCTCGTACTCTGAACATATTTCAGGTTCTGATATTTTTGTTCTCCGAAATGCACAACAATCGTTCCCGATTGAGAGACAGGGAATGGCAATGCACCCTGATTCTTTCCAAAATCGCCGGAGAGCTTCTTTTCTTCAACCGTCATGGCATACCCGCCTTTGGTTTCGGCTGTTCGAACTTTAGTCTTGTCTTTGGCTGCTTTTTCAGCGGATTTCCTGGCCTCTTCTGCAATCAGGTTATCAATCTGTTTATTCAATTGATCGGCTTGCTTTTTTTGCTTTTTAAGTTCTACGTTCAAGGATTTCTCCTTCCCTCTCAATTCAGTGACCAATTTGCTTTGAGCACCCCTTTCTTTTTGTATGATGTTCGTTTCCTGTTCTTTTTTGTTCTTGACAGTTTCCTTTTCTTTATAGGCAGACTCAAGGGTCAGCCTTTTACCATTCAATTCTGTTTGTTTGCGGGAAATTTCATTGGCCTGTATGCGCTGATAACCGGCATATTCATCCAGATATCGCATGCGTCTGGTCATTTGGTTTAAATCCTTGGCAGAAAGGATAAACATCAGTTTGTCTTCCGATTTGTTTCGTCGGGACATCAATCGAAGCGATTTGGCGTATTTTTCTTTCTTGACACTCAGGCTACGACTCAGTACTTCATATTCCGACTGAACTTCTGCTACTTCTGAATTGATGGTTTTCAACTCACCTTCCAAATCTTTCAGAAAAGATTCACGAGCTTTTATCTGATCGGTCAGGACATTCAGACGATAGAGTGTGTTTTTGGTGGTCGCCTTATTCTTATTGAGCATCTGAGTGGTCTTTTCTATACGATCCAACGCTTCTTTCCGCTTGTTCTCCAAATCGGTCAGACGTTTACTGCTTTGGGCAGAAACACCGATGCCAAAACCCAAAATACAAATCAAAAGTATACTTAAGCACTTCTTCATAACATCCCTTGAAATTTTTTGATCAATTCTTCTGTCGTTACTTTCTTATATTTAGACGGTATTTCAAAAAGAAAACTGGTCGACGTCTCAAAACTGGGTTTGAGGTACGTCATTTGAAACTTGAAAGGTTTTTTGAAACCTTCCGTTGATATACTGATCTGACTGGGAAACTGACTTGTTCCCTGATCCTGAAAAAGAGTGTATGTCACATCGACTTTTTCTTGCTTCTCCGGATTGGAAACCTTCAATTGATTGTATTGTCCCTCATCATTAATACAAAAATCCAATATATAATCTTCGTTTGGCCATCGATAATAATTCCCGCTTTTCACCTTATGGTTCTCGAACCTGCTCAAATCTTTTTCGGTGGGTTTCTGAATCCCCGGGACAAACACCCTGTTTGACAGCAAAGCCTGAATCAATTCCAGATTCAGATACTTGGCATTTTCAATCTTTGACAGATCTTCAACTGCATACGTTTTGTGCAAACGACTCACAATAAAAAGGCTGTCCTTGCGGATGAGACATTTAACAGCTTCTATACCTGCAAAAGGTTGTACGGAAAAAATCATGCAACTGTCGCGTCTCATTTTGAAGGTTCCTTTCATTCCGGCACTAACTCCTTCCTTGGGGCTAAACTTAAATTCCACTTTGGAACTCAGACTCGAAAATCCATTCTCATCGAAAACCATTTCTTCCAGACGTTTTACATCCTTTTCAGTGGTTTGCCTGACCACATCCTTGGTAGAACGACAACCGTAAAACCCAGTCAGGGCCATAGTCAAAAGCAGGGTCAGAACAACAGGATGTGACTTACCTGAAAATAAAGATCCAATGGCATATTTTAATGATTCCAGACGATTCATAGTTTAATTTTTATGGTTTTAACATACGTACCCGTTTCGACTTTCTGAAGAAGTATTTCAGAGGGATCCTGCAACGTTGTTGCTTTTTTCCATTGTTCACGAGCTGCATCCTGTTCTCCGTTAAACCAGAGAATATCACCATAGTGTTCCAGGATGACCGAACTTGGATCTTGCTCATTGGCAATAGCTCTTTCAATATATATTTTTGCCAGTCCGTATTTTTCTTCTTTAAAGAATATCCAGGCAAAAGTATCCAGATAGGTTGAATTTTTGGGTTCTGCTTCAATGGTTTTTCTGGACATCTTTTCCGCTTTCGCCAAATCGTTGCCCTCTTCGGATAAATAATAGGCATAGTTGTTCAGGACCAATATGTTACCGGGATGTACTTCCAGGGCTTTTTCATAGACTTCGAATGCTTTGTTTACATTCTTGAGTGTCAGGTAAGAATCTCCAATCAGACCATATACTCTTGATATAAACGCTTTGTCATCGGGGTTAGACACATCAATGGCTTTCTGAAAGTCTTCTATGGCTTTAATATGCTGCGTTTCGTCTTCAGACATCCTCCCATCTTCAGCTATCCATGTCAGGCCCAGATAGAACCAGAATATGGATTCTTTCGGGAAATAGGTCAGGGCTTCCGTGCAAATCTTTGCCACTTCTTTTTGATTGTCCGTATCGATGTTTAGCTCCAGAAAGGTTTTCCATACAGGTAGTTGATTGGGGTTCAGGTCGAGTACATTTCGAAGTTCCTTTTTCGCTTCCTTTTTTTGCCCATTCTGTAACAACCACTGTACACGCAAGTGGCGAATCTTATATTCGTTGGGGTGTTGTTCCAAAAGAATATCAAAATACCTGGGTATCTGAAGACTGTCAGCCGACTCCATCGAATTAGACAATATGGGAGATAGAATATTCAGCTTTGTTTCTACATCGGTATTGGGATTTGTCAAAGCAAAGATCAACTGCTGCCGGGCAGACAGGGTATCACCCGTGGCGTTGTAATAATCTGCAAGAGAAAGAGCCACAGCCGGATTCTCAGGGTCGATCGCTTTTGCCGCTTCGTATTGAATAATCGCTTTTTGAGGATTGTTCAGGTCCATCCAGGCATCCCCCAAAAGCAGGACATATTCCACTTCAAATGGATTCTCGGCACATAAGGACTCTATTTCCTTAATGGCTTTCTTTGCATCATCGGCTTGCTTGTATATCTTATATTTCTCAAAACTGACGCTTTCATTCTTTCCAATCAGGCCCTCAACCTGATTAAAGGTACGTATAGCAGCTTTATAATCTCCTGTCTGTGTGTATATTCCGGCGAGCTGATACAGCAGATTCTCATCCTCCGGTTTGCTTTTCACGAGTTTCTCGTAAAGTAAGATGGCCTTATCCATCTTGTTTAATGACAAGTACATCTTTGCAAGCCCAAGGGAATACCATTCATTCGCAGGATCGAGCGTGTAGGCTTTTTCAAGTGCAAAGAGTCCGAGATCTACCTGTTTCAAAATATTGTAAAAAGCGGATGTCTCATACCAGGCTTGTGCATTCAAAGAATCGAGAGATACACAATAACGAAACAAATCGAATGCAGCATCAAACTTGCCGAGTTGCTTCAAAGCCAGAGCCTCCTGAAAATAATAATCAAATATTCGTTGATCATCAATGGTAAGCAAGGTCGTTTTTGTTCTTTCAGGGACTGCAGGTTTTACGGATTTCTTTTGAGGACCTGCCTGGATAGAGCATGCCAAAAGAGCAAAAAATGAAATTAGGACAAACGTGCGTATCCGCATACCATTATTTTTTCCCGGTGTGACCGAAACCACCGGCACCACGATCTGTTTCATTTAAAATTTCTACCTGATTCCATTCTGCCTGCTCATGAGCTGCAATGACCATTTGACAGATTCGTTCACCGTCTTCAACCAAAAAATCTTCATTGGAAAGATTCACCAGGATCACACAAATTTCGCCCCGGTAATCAGCATCGATGGTGCCAGGAGAGTTGAGTATAGTAACACCTTTCTTGATGGCTAGTCCGCTGCGAGGTCGAATCTGAGCTTCATACCCCGCAGGCAATTCAATAAACAGACCGGTAGGAATCAATTTCCTTTCCAACGGCTTGAGAACTACTGGTAAATCAAGATTAGCCCTGAGGTCCATACCTGCTGATAAAGCCGTGGCATACTGTGGCATTTCGTGTTTGGAGCGGTTTACGATGTTAATTATCATTGGAGGTAGAGTTCTTACAGTTTTATACCTGACAAAAGTACTAAAAAACGTTGAAACCTATACGTGTACCGATTAATTAAGTGTTTTTATATTTTGTTTTCCCTACATTTGCAAGGTCGAATTTTTTACAAAAAAAGTATTTTTGCTCAGGAATGGAACAAACTATGCAATGGAACAAACTTTTATCATCAAAACGCTTTGGAAATGAAGCTTTTCGGGATGATCGCGCCCATGATCGAAGTGAATTTCAGCGGGATTATGATCGTTTGCTTTTTTCTTCGCCATTCCGCAGACTGCAGAACAAGACCCAGGTTTTTCCACTACCTGGAAGCGTCTTTGTCCATAACAGACTGACCCATAGTCTCGAAGTTTCTTCCGTAGGGCGTTCACTGGGACTTGCTGTTTCCAGGCAGCTTCGCAAAAAATACGGCCTGGAAAACGATGAGTCACTCACAGAGATCGGGGCCATCGTTTCGGCAGCTTGTCTGGCACACGATCTGGGAAATCCACCATTTGGACATTCAGGAGAAATGGCCATTTCATCGTACTTTTCCGAAGGTAATGGTCAGAAATGGAAAGAATATCTTTCAGAAAATGAATTTTCAGACCTGATCCATTTTGAAGGCAACGCCAATGCTTTCAGGTTGCTGACACACAAATTCAACGGACGACGACCGGGTGGTTTTGCACTGACCTATTCGACACTGGCTTCCGTGGTCAAATATCCGTACGCTTCCTCCTTTGCAACTCCGGGACATTCCAAATTCGGTTTTTTTACCAGCGAAGCAAAAAGTTTCAAACTAATCGCTGAGGAGCTGGGCATGATTCTTGTCCCAAACACCGAACTCTGTTACAAACGCCATCCACTGGTCTTTCTGGTGGAAGCAGCCGATGACATCTGTTATCAGATCATGGATATCGAAGATGCTCATAAGCTCAAACTGATCAGTACGGAAGAAACTAAAATCCTTTTGCTGGGTTTCTTTGCAGAACCTCGCCTCTCGCATATCAAAGATATACTTAAACTGGTAGATGACCTGAATGAACAGATAGCCTATTTGCGGTCTTGTGTGATTGGTCGTCTGGTAGATGCCTGCACAGAGGTTTTTATCAAGAACGAAGAGGCCATACTGAATGGGACATTTACGGGTTCACTTATCAAAAAAGTCGATGAACAGGCAAGAGAAGCCTATTTTAACTGTTCCAGAGAGGCTGTCCGTAAAATTTATCATGCATCCGAAGTGTTGGATATTGAACTCGCCGGATATAAAATCATTACTACTCTTCTTGAAGAAGTCCTTTCTGCAGTTAATCACCCGGAAAAGGCCTATTCAAAAATATTGCTTGCCCGTATACCTCAGCAATATGAAATCAAGGCTGAGACGACGTACGGAAGAATTCAAGCTTCCCTGGATCACATCTCGGGAATGACGGATATTTACGCATTGGATTTATACCAGAAAATAAACGGGACAAGTCTCCCGGTCATATAATGAAAATCAATATAAAAACGAATATGAAGAAAAACTGTTTCATTTTACTTGTCTCTTGTTTTGTCGCTTTTGGTTTTGGCTCTTGCACAGATGCGGACCAGAATTACAGGGATGAAAATTTAGCTTTTATGGATAACATCAAAAACCGTGAAGGTGTACATGAGATCATAACCGACAGTGTATCCACCGGAATGTATTATGAGGTGCTAAAAACTGGTACCGGAGTACTTCCGATTCAGGGAAACGTGGTGAACGTTGCATATCAGGGTTGGAAATACAACGATACCATCAATTACACAGCAAAGCACCCACTGCTGGAAGCGGAAGTATTTGACAGCTCAGATAAATTTTACTTTAAAGTTGGTGGTGATGTCATCGATGGCTGGAATCTGGCCATTCAACAAATGCCCGTCGGTTCCAAATGGAGAGTCTACATACCTTATTACCTTGGATACGGAACTTCAGGTACCACCAATATTCCTTCCTATTCTACCCTGATCTTCGATATTTATCTGAGAGAGATTGTTTCAGAATACTAAGAAAAACAACGCAAGAAAAAAGGCGACCTCATTCGAGATCGCCTTTTTTCTTGTATATTAAAAGCTTCTAAACCAGCTTCCTGAACAATTCTTTCATGCTGACGCCCTTGGAAATAATATCCTTCAATTCGCTGATGGTTACACGTTCCTGCTGCATGGTATCCCGGTGACGAATTGTCACACATTGGTCTTCCAGGCTTTGGAAGTCGACCGTAATGCAGTATGGAGTACCAATGGCATCCTGACGACGGTACCGTTTTCCGATGGAATCTTTTTCATCGTATTGACATCTGAATTCAAATTTCAATTCATCCATGATCTCTTTCGCCATCTCAGGCAGACCATCCTTTTTAACCAAAGGCAGTACAGCAAGCTTGATGGGGGCTAAAGTGGGGGGTAATTGCAACAATACGCGGGTTTCACCATTTTCCAGTGTTTCTTCCTTGTACGACCCGGCCAGAATGCTCAGGAACATACGGTCTACGCCGATGGATGTTTCGACCACATAAGGTGTATAGTTCTCGCCCATTTCCGGATCGAAATACTTAATGTTCTTGCCTGAAAATTTCTCGTGCTGGGACAAGTCAAAATCGGTGCGGGAATGGATACCTTCCACCTCTTTGAATCCGAAGGGCATTTCATATTCAATATCGGTAGCTGCATTGGCATAATGAGCCAGCTTGTCGTGATCGTGGAAACGGTATTTCTGATCACCCATTCCAAGAGCTTTGTGCCACTTCATACGGGTTTCTTTCCATTTGGCAAACCAGTCAAGCTCGGTACCGGGCTTAATGAAAAATTGCAATTCCATCTGTTCAAACTCACGCATACGGAATATAAACTGACGGGCTACAATTTCATTTCTGAAAGCCTTACCTATCTGGGCAATTCCAAAAGGAATCTTCATACGACCCGTCTTCTGCACGTTCAGGTAATTGACGAAAATGCCCTGAGCCGTTTCCGGTCGTAAATACACTTTCATTGCACCATCAGAGGTGGATCCCATATCGGTGGAGAACATCAGGTTAAACTGACGTACTTCTGTCCAGTTTTTGGTGCCTGATACAGGACAAACAATCTCTTCATCGACGATGATTTGTCTCAGTTCTTCCAGATTGCTGTCATTCAAGGCTTTTGCAAAGCGGGTATGCAAAGCATCGCGTTTTTTCTGGTTTTCAACGACACGTTCGTTCGTTGCACGAAACTGAGCCTCATCAAAACTTTCACCAAAACGTTTGGCTGCTTTCGCCACTTCTTTGTTTACTTTGTCGTCGTATTTTGCCAGCTGATCTTCAATCAGAACATCTGCACGATACCGTTTTTTGGAGTCCTTGTTGTCAATCAAAGGATCATTGAACGCATCTACGTGACCGGAAGCTTTCCAGATGGTAGGATGCATAAAGATGGCGGAATCGATTCCTACAATGTTCTCATTGAGCAATGTCATGGAATCCCACCAATATTTCTTGATGTTGTTTTTAAGTTCAACACCTAACTGACCGTAGTCATAGACAGCTGCCAAGCCGTCATAAATCTCGCTTGAAGGAAATACAAATCCATATTCCTTACAATGAGATACTAACTTCTTAAATACGTCTTCTTGCTGAGCCATTTTAATTCAGATTATTTTTTCTGCGGCTGCAAAGTAAGTGATTTTTTTGAATTATATTTGCACA
>Ga0123336_10001060_pt1 | contig 25853 bp, 19 predicted proteins | sample SSSSmetaG_FD_96466 | JGI IMG/M metagenome (GOLD analysis project Ga0123336, IMG submission 96466) | Glacier valley bacterial and archeal communities from Borup Fiord, Nunavut, Canada, to study Microbial Dark Matter (Phase II) - ​SSSS metaG | ecosystem: Environmental > Aquatic > Freshwater > Ice...
CTTGGCTACCTTATTCCACCCATGCCGCTCAACTCCGAGCAATATAAGACTGCCAATCACGAAGGCGACATCTTCCTCACCGCCTCACCAAGCGTCATGCTCATCTCATTCGGCATCCTCGCAGCAGTCGGTATCGTCTCCGGTCTGTTGCCAGCCATGCGAGCAGCCCGGATGGATCCCGTCGAAGCCCTTCGCCACGAATAGAAACCTAGTTCGCCTGACGATACCGAATCTCCCCGTCACTCATAAAGTACTCAGCCGAGCAGATATCTCCACCGCAAATCATCGCTTCCAGCCCACCGTACTGCTGCCGTGTAATCAGCCCCAGGCACCCGCATTCCGGACAAGCCAAGACCGCCCAGTAAGGGTTATCCACCTTCGGGACTTCATCTGGCTGCTCAAGCATGAAAACCGTCCCCGGCTGCATCTGCTCCGGAATCCAGACTTCCAACAAATTCAGCTCCGCCACCATGTCTGCCCCTTCGTATTGGTTAGAAAAACACCACGGTTGAATTCGTCTGGCCAAACCGATACATCAACTGCACTGCTTATGGTGCAAAGCATATCGCACTTTCCCCATGTGTCAATCGTCGATTTTCAGTCGGGAGGATGCGACGCTGATTCCCTCCACTGGGTAAACGACTACCGCGCCGGGTACAGCGCCTTGTACATCTCGCGGTTGCGCACGATCGCCTGCACATACTCTCGCGTCTCCGTATACGGAATCGACTCCACGAATTCAGGAATGTCCTTGTAGTCGCCGCTCGACATCCACTGCCGTATCGGCACATCGCCCGCGTTGTAAGCTGCCAGCGCATACTCCACCTGCCCGCCGAAGCGGTCCAGCACCAGCCGCAGATTCGCCGTGCCCAGTTGCAGATTCGTCGCCGGGTTCAGCAACATCCCCGCGTTGAAGCCCTTGATTCCCTGCTTCTTCGCCATCGCTTTTCCCACGGAAGGAAGCAACTGCATCAGCCCATACGCATTCGCATGGCTCACCACGCCCGCATTGAACTCTGACTCCTGACGAATCAGCGAAGCCACCAGGTTCGGGTCCAGCCCATTCTTCTGCGCGTTCGCCGTAAGGTCGTTCCAATACGGCTGCGGAAACAGCAGCTTCCAGTAGATCGCCGGGACCTGGTCCATCGGCAGCGCGAAGAACGAAATTCCACTGTGCTTCATCGACTGCAGCGCCCGCGTCGTCTCCCCGTACGACACAAAGATCTCCGCCTGGGCCAGCGCACCCCACTGCGAACCCGTCGGGCTCGCCTGGATCTCCGGTGCAATGTACTCATTCAACGCCGCATTCACCAGCAGCCTCGCCTTGATCAGGTGAGGCTCATTCTCGGGAAGCTCTCCCGTCAGCACCGGGACCACCGGCCGCCGTACCGCAGCCAGAAGAATGGAAGGAGCCGTTGCCGCCTGCCCGCTCAACACCTTCAGCCTCTGCCTCGCAAGCTCCGCGTAATAGTAGTTGGTGTAGGCCGCATTCAGCGTCCGGTAGTAATTCACCGCCTGCCCAAAATTCCGTTCCTCATCCTCGTAGATACGGCCCCGCCAGTACAGCGCGCTCGGAATCTCGATACCGCCAGCGTACCGCTGAATCTGCTCATCCATCAGCCGCGCTGCCTCGGCATAGTTGCGCAGCCTGTAGTTCATCCACGCCGCGCGCCAATGCGACGACGGCCCGTACGTACTCTTCGGAAACAGATCCACCAGCAGCTTGTAGTGGTAGATCGCCTGCTTCGGATCACGTTTGATCAGATACATATTGCCGCCGGAGTAGAGCGCCTCTTCCAGCCAACGGCTCTCCGGGAAACGCTTCACCATCTGCTCGATGATCGCGTCGTGCTCCGTCTCCTTCTTCTCCGTCCGCGAAATCTCCGCCAGCATGTACAGCTTCAACGCCGCGCTATCGTCCGCCGTATCCGGCAGCTTCTCAATATCTCGCCGGCTCAGATGCTTCAGCTTCAGGTCACACACTGCCGCGTAGATCCGCAGCGCGCCGCGGTCCGCCTCGCTCAGTGAACTGTCGTTCTTCTCAATCGCGTGGTACTCATCCGCTGCCTCGCCATAGTGCTTTGCGTTGAAAAGCTGGTCGGCGTGAACCTTGCGTTCCGCCGCCGTCAGTTGCACCCCCATCGCCTGCATCTGTGTTCGTGACTGCCCTGCCTCAAAGCTCAGCGGCTGCGTCGTATACAAACTCCGGTAGACCGGCGCGGCCTTTCCCGTATCGCCCGACACCTGGTATGCCCGCGCCATCGCATAGCGAAAATCATTGTGCCCGGCAATATCCGTTCCCACCAGCGGCTGCAATACCTGCAACGCCCCCTGCGGATTCCCTTGCTGGATATACGCATTCGCCAGCAGCACCGGGGCGTTCGCCACAAAGATGCTCCCCGGATGCCGCTCCGCAAAATGGTCCAGCATCCCATACGCATCTGCCCCATGCCCGGCCTGCAACGCTGCCTGCGCACCCAGGTAGTCGGCATAGTCATCCAGCGCCTCCCCGCTCACCCCCGCCTCGCGATACATTCCCGCCGCATCACCGTAGCGGTGGTCGAGCATGTAAGCATGGCCCAGCGCCAGGTAGGCCGCCGCAGCACCCTCACCCGGATGCAGCCGCGCATAACTCTGAACCCCGCTATAGGCCGCCAGCGAACGCGTCGAAGCCAACTGCTGCGCCATCGGCCGCAACTGCGCCGAAGCCGAAAACGCACTGGTCAGCTTCGCCACCTGCGGCGTCGGCCCTTTGGCAGTCCTGGCCGCTGCCTTCTTCGCGGCTGCCTTACTTTTCGCCGAGCTACCTTTCGTCGTCTTCGCCACCGCCGCAGCAGCCGCCTTCTTTTTCGCGGTTGTCGAGGTCCCCTTGCCCGTCACCTTCGGCTTCTGCGTCGTCGCCGCAGCCGCCTGTAACTCAGCTTTACCCGTAACTCCTGCCAGTGCCAGGGCCACCACGCCCCCTGCCACCCAACCTGCTCGAACTCTAGCCCAACGACTCAATCGAACCTCACTCATCTCTGCTTCAACCCGCATCTTCACTCTAAGCTGCGCCGCCGCCCCGCGCCCCGGTCAACCCACGTCGGAACCACCGCAGGTACACCGGCCTCAGCCCCCCTCCAAACCCCTCCGGCACCATGCCTTGCAAGCCTTACGGCATTGCTCCGCGCCCTCAGGCCAGTTAGTATGACCTAAACGTGTTAGCGAACGATTGCCCAAAAGTTGAGGCAAACTTTGCTCACCCCCCACGCACTACAGGTGCACCTTTTCCTTATGACGACCATCCAATCCCCAGTAACGGAAGAGATCCATCCTGACGTAGCGCTTGTAGAGCGCGCCAAGGCTGGGGATACAGCCGCCTTCGAGCAGCTTGTCCGACAGTACGAACGCCAGATCTTCCGCGTAGCCCAGCACATCACCCAAAACCGTGAAGACGCCGAAGACATTACGCAGGACGCATTCCTCAAGGCTTACGAGAAGCTCGAGCAGTTCCAGGGAAACTCAAAGTTCTCGACCTGGCTCGTTCGTATCGCCGTCAATGAGAGCCTCATGCGCCTCCGCAAACGAAAGACCAGCAAGACCGTCTCCATGGATGAGGACGTCCAGACTGAAGAAGGCTCCATCCCTCGTGACTTCGCTGAGTGGCGACCCAACCCCGAGCAGCAGTACAACCAGGCTGAGCTCGGCGACATCCTGGGCAAAACCATCCAAGGCTTACCCCCTGGTTTCCGTACGGTCTTCACGTTGCGGGACATCGAAAATCTCTCGACGGAAGAGACCGCGGAGGCTCTCGGTTTGAGCGTCCCCGCCGTAAAATCGCGTCTCCTGCGCGCGCGCCTGCAATTGCGCGAACGCCTCAGCCGATACTTCCGTCAAACCAAAAAGGAGGGTCAGCCCGCATGACCTGCACTGACTTTCTAGGCCAACTTACCGACTACTTCGACGGGCAGATCAGCCCGGAACTCCTCGAAGAGGTACGCTCCCACACCGCCTCCTGCAAACACTGCGAAGTCGTCCTCGACTCCACCACCAAAACCATCTCCGTCTACCGCGACCACCAGGTCTTCGAGATGCCCAACGACCTGCAGGAACGCCTCCACGCCGCCATTATGGCCAGGTGCAGCGGCCGACCGGGCTGCTAGCAGCTTGTAATAAACAGATATGGGGAACGCCTTTGCGTTCCCCATATCTGTTGAAACTTCCTTTAAATCCGCCCAGCCCCTCGCAAAGCCGCAATCTCCCCGTCCGTAAACACTCGCGACCGGATCAAAAACCGCACACCCTCTGAGTTATCCAGCGAAAACATCCCACCCCGCCCCGGAACGACATCCAGAATCAGTTGCGTATGCTTCCAGTATTCAAACTGGCTTCCACTCATATAGAAGGGGACCTTGCCACCGCCCCCAACAGATAGCATCGCCAGCAGCACATCGCTGCCGCCGGTCAAAAACTCCCCCAGCGGATAGCACATCGGCGAGCTCCCATCGCAGCACCCACCCGACTGGTGAAACATCACTGGCCCATGCTTCTGCTCCAGCCGATGAATCAGCTCAGTCGCGGCGGGTGTCGTCAACACCTGCTCCGGAATCGCCTCCACCTCAGCCATCTCTAGAAGAACCCGAGCTTGTTCGGGCTGTAGCTCACCAGCATGTTCTTCGTCTGCTGGTAATGGTCCAACATCATCTTGTGGTTCTCGCGCCCAACGCCCGACTGCTTATACCCGCCAAACGCAGCGTGCGCCGGATACAGGTGATAGCAGTTCGTCCACACACGCCCCGCCTGGATCTCACGGCCGAAGTGATACGCCCGGTTCATATCGCGCGTCCACACCCCAGCTCCCAGACCGTACAGCGTGTCATTCGCAATCGCCAGCGCCTCGTCTTCATCATGGAAGGTCGTCACCGAAACCACCGGTCCGAAGATCTCTTCTTGGAAGATGCGCATCTTGTTATGACCTTTGAACACCGTCGGCTCAATGTAGAAGCCGCCGCTCAGATCCCCTTCCAATTCCGCCGCCTTGCCGCCGGTGAGTACCTCTGCACCCTCCTGCTTGCCGATGTCGAAGTACGAAAGGATTTTCTCCTTCTGCTCACTCGAAGCCTGCGCTCCAATCATCGTGGAGCTGTCCAGCGGGTTCCCCTGCTTGATCGCCTTTACCCGTTTCAGCGCCTTCTCCATGAACTCGTCATACATCGTGTCCTGGATCAGCGCGCGCGAAGGACATGTACACACCTCGCCCTGGTTCAGTGCAAACATCGCAAAGCCTTCCAGCGCTTTGTCGAAGAACGCATCATCCGCGCTCACCACGTCCTTGAAAAAGATGTTCGGCGACTTGCCGCCCAGCTCCAGCGTCACCGGGATAATGTTCTGCGACGCGTACTGCATAATCAGCCGCCCCGTCGTCGTCTCTCCCGTGAACGCCACCTTGTTGATGCGGTTGCTCGAAGCCAGCGGCTTACCCGCCTCCAGCCCAAAACCATTCACAACGTTCAGTACGCCCGGCGGCAGAATCCCGTCAATCAACTCCATCAACACAAGGATCGACATCGGCGTCTGCTCCGCCGGCTTCAGAACCACCGCATTGCCCGCGGCCAGTGCCGGAGCCAGCTTCCACGCCGCCATCAGCAGCGGAAAGTTCCACGGCACGATCAAGCCAATCACGCCCAGCGGCTCGTGATAGTGATACGCCACCGTCGTCGCATCAATTTCGCAGATCGACCCTTCCTGGGCCCGAATCACCCCGGCAAAATATCGGAAGTGATCCACAACCAGCGGCAGATCAGCCGCCATAGTCTCGCGGATTGGCTTCCCGTTGTCCCACGTCTCGACGGTCGCCAGCATCTCTAGGTTGTCTTCAATCTTCTGCGCAATGCGTTCCAGCGCACGTCCCCGCTCCGCAAGGGAGGTCTTCCCCCACGCCCCCTTCGCCCCGTGCGCGGCATCCAGCGCACGATCAATATCCTTCGCATTCGAGCGCGCAATCTGGCACAGCGGTTGCCCAGTCACCGGCGTCACATTCTCGAAATACTCGCCCGAAGCAGGTGCCACCCACGCCCCACCAATGTAGTTGTCATACTTCGCCCGGATGTTCACGGGGAACCCATACGCCCCGGGCTGAATCGCTGTCATCGTCGCCATGCTCTTTACTCCGTGGGAATTCCCATTTGCAACAACGCCGGGATTGTAGTCCCTCCGCAACACCCCTGTCACAGCGCCACGCTTCGCCCATTCCGCCGCCGCCGTTGTATGGTGGAGGTGCCGTACCACCATCATTTTTCGCAAGGGGAACACACGTGAGCGTAGTAGCAGGGGTAGACTTTGGAACACTCAGCGTCCGCATCTCCATCTTCGATAAAGACCGCGGCAAACTAGGTTCCGCCTCCTCGGAATACCCCCTGCACCGCTCCGCCACAGACCCCCACCTCGCAACCCAGAAGCACGAAGACCAGATGGCCGCCCTCGCCCTCGCCATGCACGAAGCCCTCAAGGTCAGTGGCGTAGCCGGCTCCGAAATCAAGGCCCTCGCCCTCGACACCACTGGCTCCAGCGTCATTATGGTCGGCAAAGATCTCAATCCCCTCGGTGACTACTACTTATGGTGCGACCACCGCGCCGCCGGCGAAGCCGCCGAGATCACCGCCACATCCACAGCCCGCAACTTCGAAGGCATCGCCTTCTGCGGCGGCGTCTACTCCTCCGAGTGGGGCTGGGCAAAGCTCCTCCACTGGCTCCGCCACAACCCCGAAAAGCGCTCCAGCTTCGTCACTGCCCTCGAGCACTGCGACATGGTCGCCGCTACCCTTTGCGGCATCACCGACCCTGCCGACCTCCCGCGCAGCATCTGCGCCATGGGCCACAAGTGGATGTGGAACGAGCGCTGGGGCGGCCTCCCACCGGAAGACCTCCTCGTCGCCATCGACCCTCTCCTCGCCGGCATCCGTGACAAGATCATCGGCCGCTACCAGACCTCCGACAAACTCGCCGGCCACCTCAGCCCCGAGTGGGCCGCCAAACTCGGCCTCTCCCCCGGCATCCCCATCCCCACCGGTGCCTTCGACGCCCACTGGGACGCCGTCGGCGCCAACATCCGCATCGGCGACGTCGTCAACGTCATCGGCACCTCTACCTGCATCATCGGAATGAGCCAGGAGGAGCAGCTCGTCCCCGGCGTCTGCGGCGTCGTCCCCGGCTCCGTCGTACCTCAGTCCGTCGCCATCGAAGCTGGTATGTCCGCTGTCGGCGACATCTTCAACGCCATCGCCACCCGCGCCAACACACCCCTCTCCCAGCTCTCCGAAACCATCGCCACCTACAACGCCGGCCAGACCGGCCTCCTCCGCCTCACGTGGGATAACGGCGACCGCACCATCCTCGTCAACCCCGCACTCGGCGGCGTTACCTTCGGCTGGAACCTCCTCCACACCGCAGCAGACGAGCTCTTCGCCGCAATCGAAGGCACCGCCCTTCACACCCGCATCATCTTCAACCGCATGGCCGAGCACGGCACCCCCATCAGCCGCATCATCAACGGCGGCGGCATCCCCAAGCGCAGCCCACTCCTCAACCAGGTCTACGCCAACGCCCTCAACAAACCAGTCCTCGTCCCCAACGGCGACATCACCAGCTTGGGCTCCGTCATCTTCGCCTTCCTGGCCGCCGGCGACTTCCCCACGATCGAAGCCGCCCAGGACGCTCTTTGCCCCGCCTTCACCACCTTCATCCCACAGCCCGAACAGGTAGCCCTCTACGACCGCCTCTTTCCCCTCTTTCGCGACGCCTACTTCGCCCTCGGCACCCCCAACGCAACACCAGCACCACTAGGCCACATCCTCCCCGAACTCAAATCCATCCAGCAAGCCTCATTGAAGGCACACTAGACCAGCACGGTGCCCCAACGACTACCAAAAATCAACTTACCCCAAACGTGTCATCCGAAGCAGAATAGCTCGCGCACCTGCGGGCTATGGAGTCGAAGGACCTAAGGTTGCATTTGCCTTTGCTTCTGGGATAGTCCAGGGCTTTAGCCCATGGAATATGCTCTCTCCCTTGTCGCCACGAAGGCTTCACCGACGATCTACTACCAACCGATCTACTACCAACCGATCTACCACCAACCGATCTACCACCAACCGATCCACCACCAACCGATCCACCCCTTCCCGCACCTTCACCATCTGCCCAGCCTTCACCCCCCGAAAAATCTGCGTTGTCTTCGACCCCGGCCAATAAATCTCCACCTTCTCCGCAACCTCCGCCTCCGCCAGCCCGATATGCTGCCGCAACGGATTCCCCCCAAAACTCGACCCGTACCCAACCGTCCGATAAATCAACCGCTCTCCACCCTTAGCCCTGATCGTCACACAAATCCGCGCCCCAAACGCCGCCCGATTTGTCCTCACCCCTTCCAGCTTCAGCGTCAGCCAGTGCTTACCGTTCCCTGGGTTGTGATACAGCACGCTCTGGTATGTATCCCCCGGCAGCGCCCCGCCCATCTCTTCGAACACGTCCTCACTCCCCGTCCCCTCCAGATCGCCAAACGTAATCCCATGCCCCTTCTGCAGATGCCCAAACCCACCCGCCGTCGTCACATCCAGAAACCGCTTCCCTCCATCATTGCGAAACATCTTGTTCGGCAGCAGCGACTGGTAGTACGAGTCCCCCGTCCCCAGGTACACGTCCAGAAACCCATCATTATCCAAGTCGCCAAAGTTTGCACCCATCACCAGGATCGCCCGGTCCAGCCCCGTCGCATGGCTCACATCCGTAAACGTCCCATCATGGTTGTTACGGTAGAGCCGCGGCGTCTCCGCCTTGTACGGCTTCCCCATCTCAAACGCCCCCACATCCTGCAACGCCTCCGTCGAGTACCCCGACACATAAATATCCGGCCACCCATCATTGTCATAGTCAAAGAACCAAGTCGCAAAGCTGTTTTTCTGCTGCGCCACCCCCGCCGCCGCTGTCACATCCGTAAACTTCCAACTCTTCCCATCCGCCATCGGCCCATCATTCCTGAATAACTTGTTCCCCCCATACATCACCGACACATACAGATCCGGCCGCCCATCCCGGTTGTAATCGCCCCACGCCACGCCCTTCACAAATCCCAGATCCGCCAGCCCGCTCGCTGCACCTATCTCCGTAAACGTGCCATTGCCGTTGTTGTGGAAGAGCTGCGAAGGATGCGGATCATCCTTCCGTGATTCATGCCCCACAAACAGATCCAGCAGCCCATCATTATCAAAGTCCGCCCAGGCCGCCGTCTGCGTCGGGTGCAGCGACATCAACCCCGCCGCTTCGGTCACATCGTCAAACGTCCCATCGCCATTGTTCTTCAGCAGCGACATCGGGTACGCTCCCGCCTTCCCCCACCACCCGCCGCGCAGCACCAACACATCCGGGTGCCCATCGTTGTTGTAGTCCGTCAGCACGACGTTCAGCCCGCCCGTCTCCCCCAGCAGCCCCGCCTGCGCCGTCACATCGCTGAAGTGCCCATCCCCGTCATTGTGAAACAGTCGCATCTGGTCCAACGGCCCCGACGAGGTCACCAGGATATCCAGCCGCCCATCCCCGTCGAAGTCCTCCATAATCGCGCCACCCGCATGGCCCGTCACATCAAGCCCTGCCCGCACCGCGTAGTCGGAAAACTCCACCATCGTCTCGTCCGAATCAAACAGCTTCGCCGGCACCAGCCACTGCTTCGGCACATCCTTCGGATACCGCCCCAGCTGCATATACGCCACGTTCAGCAGCCATCGCGCCTCCTTGTCCTCGCCGTTCTTCTCCAGCAGCGCCGTAAACTCCCGCACCGCACCCTGCGCCCCACGCGGCAGCTGATGCACACCGCTATCTCGTATCGGAAAGATGCATGACTTCCGCCCATGCATCTGCATGCAGTTCTCCTGCTCGCCCAGCCGCAGGTAAGCCATCGCCAGCGACTCCCCCAGTGCGCGCTCCGCCTCCGCTGGAGACACCTGCTTCGCAGCCTTGATCATCCCCCGCAGCTTCTCGAGCTCCGTCACCGCCGCCGCACTGTCCCCTGCCCGCAGCAGTTCCAGCGCCATCTGCTGCCGCACCTGCATCTCTTGCGCAAACGTGAGCCCCCGCTTCAGCAACCCCTTGTAATACTCCGCCCGCTCCGCCTGCTTTGTCGGGTCGGCCTTCCAGTCACTCTCGCGATAAATCTTCTCCAGCAGAGCCGCCATCTTCTTCGTACTCTCCGCCTGGTACATCTTCATGGGAGCAGGCGCAGCAGTAATCCCCTCATGCACATGCTGAGTCCACGCAGGCAGCACTCCACATAGCAAAAGTCCCTGCAGGAACAAGCTACGGAATCTCATCGTCCTCCCTTGCCACCATGCAGATCGCAATGCAGCCCACCATAAGCACCAGTCGTCAGAAACGCGTGGAGCGCCGCATCATCCGGATTGAACCGCCGCAGCTCGCCCAGTACCTCTAGCGCCTTCGACTTCTTCCCCACGCTGCACTCAAGGAACGCAAGATTCATCCCCGCCGCCATCTGGCTCGGATCATTGCGCGCCACCCGCTCCAGCAAAGCCACCGCTTCATCCACCTTGCCGATGCTCGCCTCCATCACCGCCAGGTTCCCCAGTGCGGTAGCATTATTGGCATCCTTGGTCAGCGCCGCCACATACTCTTGCCGCGCTCCAGCTACATCTCCTGAAACCTGCCGCAGAAATCCAAGCTGTGTATGCAACTCCGCATCATCCGCCCCCGATCTCTCCGCCTGCTGCAGCAACCGCAATGCCCGCTCACCCGAACGCTGATCGCCATGCTGCGCCAGTTGCGCGTAAGCCAGCCCGGTCTCCCGATCGCCAACCTTCTCAGGCCCGACCGGAACCAGCTCATCCGTTGCTTCCAATCTTGTAAACCGAGCACGCTGTGCCCCAGGACGTCGCTCAATATCGTGATCCGCAGACTGCTCATGCGAAATATCCGTCGTCTTCCTGCTCGGCATATGGCACACCGCGCAGTCCTGCTGCTCCGCATGGTGTGTCGCTATCGCCTGCCCCGTATGGCAACTCAAACACTTTCCCCGGAAGTACCCCACCCGCTCCGCCGCGCTCGGCGAGTCATGCGGATCGTGGCATGTCGTGCACGTCAGCTTGTCGCCACTCGCCCGCTTGCACGCGCTCCGCAGCAACGCTTCATATTGACTCGCCGCGCGTCCCCCACCCCCCTGCGCACTCGCCTTTACAAAATATGTCACATGGTCGGATAAATCATCCCCCACGCGGAATGAAGCCAGCGAGTTTTCCGCGTGAGGCACCGCCGCATCGCCTTCTAGGTGGCACTGTAGGCATACACTGTCCCGCCGCAGCGCCGTCAACTTCGCCGGGTTCACAATCGCAGCCTTGCCACCCGACGCCACATGCGCCGCACCGTCTCCATGGCACGAGCCACACCCAATCCCTCCCCGCTCAAACGGCCCGTCCACGTAGCGATTCCGCGCCGTCGGCTGCGGTTTGTTCAAATTCGTCGCATGGCAGTGCAGACAGTTAGCATCCACCGGTAGCGCATCAGGCATCGCCCGAGCACCGCTAAAGTTCGGCGCCATATCCCAAACCCGTCTCATCCCGTAGTAATTAATCGGCGCCTCAAACCACAGCCCCGCCTCTTCGTACAAATATGTCCTGCCGTCATGCCCCGAGCCCACAAAATAAGCCAGCTCGCGTTCCCCCTTCAACTCCGGATCTCCTTCCGAGCCTCCACGCCCCCGCACCCGTTCATACGACATACGTAACTTCCCGGCACGCTCAAACACCTTGTACTCCACCCCGGAAGCAGCATGTTTAAAGTTACCCGTCAGCACCCCATCCATCGCCACCCCGCTTGCTCGCGCCATCGGAGTCTTCGCATACCGCGCCGTAATCTCCGCATGACACCCAGCACACGCCACCTCGGCATTGGGTGATGCAGCACCCACAGCCGTCTTCGCGACCCCAGCCCCGCGCACCGGCGCAGCCCATCCCCCCGCAACACCCAACGTCGCCATCGCCGCCCCGCCCATCACCATCAAAACCCTAGCCCAATGCATCGCGTTCTCGATCCCCAACTGCAACAACGCAAGACTTTCGCCTCGCCCATCAACCTCTACTTGATAGTCTCCAGCTTCGGTTCATTCGCCCCTTGAATCTTCTGCGCCGTCTGCGTCTCCCGGCTCGCATCCTCCGCCCGGCCCACCCCGCGATACGCCTGCCCTAGTAGGCTGTGCGACATATAGTTCGCCGGGTCCATCTTCACCGCGCGCTCCAGGTACGTCATCGCGCTAGCCGGATTTTGCCGTTTCAGCAGCACCTTGCCCAGCAGAATGTAGGGCCCCGTCGAATTCGGCTCCAGCAGCAACGCACGCTGCAAAGATTGCTGCGCCTCCGCATACTTCCCCGCCCGCGTATACGCATCGCCCAGCCGGTCGTAGACGCTGCCGTCCAGCGGATTCCGCACCCGCTCCTTCTCAAACTCCGCAATCGCCTCATCCAGGTGCTCCCCCGCCAGCGCCACCTCCCCCAGCAGACCATGCGCCAGCGGCAGCTCCGGATTCAACTGCAACGCCTTCCGCGCATACTCCTGCGCCACCGGAACATACTCCCGCCGCAACAGCATCCGCGCCGCCAGCAGGTACGCCGAAGCCGACTCCGGTGCAAATCCATATTGCCCCGCGAATGCCCGCCGCGCATCGTCATACCGCCGCGCATCCAGATAGCAAAGCGCCAGCACATAACTCGGATCCACCTTCGTCTCCGCGCTCCACCGGTGTGCCGCCTCCAGCAGCGGAATCGCCTCCCCCGGCTTGCCCATCCGGAACAGCGTCAGCCCCAGCAACTGCGTCGCCTCTTCATCCTTCGCGTCCCGCCTCAACGCCGAACCCAACGCCACCGCCGCATCCGGAAACCGCCCGAGCGCATAAAACGCAGCCCCCCGCAACCGCTCCACCCCCGCCGGCTCTGGCTGCTGTGCCGCCATCCCGTCCAGCACCTTCAAAGCCTCCGCCGGATGCCCCCGATCCACCATCTGCCGCACCGAAGCCTGCGAAGCTCCACTACCGGGCGGCGCACTCGCTTGTGCTATCTCAGCAAGCCCGAGCGTACCCGAAGCCGCCAGCCCCAAACCCACAATCCATACCGCGACACCCCTGCTGAGCATAACCAAAATCATAGTCCTCTACCGCAAAAGTATTTGTAAAGACGCCGCGACCGCATCAGCGCACCTTACACCTGAACGAAATAAAGAAGGGGAGCCGAAGCTCCCCTTCCCGGTTGTCCTGCGTTGCTGTAGTTAGAACCGGATACGAGCGGCGAACTGCAACTGCCGTGGGCTTGCGCCGCGGGCCATTCCAGTAACCAAACCACCACCACCCAGGCTATTCGGGTCACCCTTGCCAGTAATCGGATCAAAACGCTGAGAGTCGACTGTATTATTCGGGTTATCCAAGTTGATGTGGTTGAACGCATTGAATGCATCCACGCGGAACAGGACAGAAATCGCTTCGTGAATCGGGAAACTCTTCTGCACCGCAAGATCTGCGTTGAAGAAACCCGGTCCCCAGAACGAATTGCGTTTAATGTTGCCGAACTTGCCAAAGCCAGGATCAGCGAACACGCCATTCGTCGCTTTGGTAACGTCCACCACAGGGGCATAGTAGCGCAGATTACGAGCCGCCGGATCATAAGCTCCCTTGCCGCTGGAGAAGCTGCCAATCTGGTTCGGTGTGCAGGGCCCCGCATCGCGATCCTGACCGCAGTTCTGGTAGCTCGGCCAGTAAGGCAAACCGCTCGAAAGCGTTGCCACCGGGCTGATCTGCCAGCCACCAACGATATAGTTCAGCACCGGGTTCATATCGGACCCGATCAGCTTGTTTCGCCCGAAGGGCAGTTCGAAGTTGCCAAACAGCGTCACCTGGTTGCGGCGAAGGTCATCCTGATTGCCGTAGCCGACTTTCTTGTTGATGTTGTAGTAGTCGCCGTTGTAGTTCGTCGCAACCTGGTACGCATAGTTCACGCTGAACTGATACCCAGCCGAGAATCTCTTCTCAAGGGTTGCCTGCAATGCGTTGAAGTGCGTATCAGCTTCAGACCCAAAGTAGTTAATGCCCTGGGTCCATCCATACAGCGGGAAGTATTTACGGCGATTGTTGTCACCAGAATCACTGCGCGGAGCGGAGGGATTTCGAAGTACCTGCGGCCCAGTCCCTGTTCCAGACGGGTCGTAGAGCGGATTGAACGTCAACCCATTTGCCGTAAGGGCAACCTGGTTCGGGTCCGTCGTCGAGCCGTCGCCGGCAAACGTGTGCGTTCCCTTATTTCCAACATAAGCGACCGTCACCGAGAACTGGTGGCCAAGGTCACGCTGCACCGAAGCATTCCACGCATCGATCGTCGGGAAACGCTCCGTGATCGGACGAGCATTCGCGGCAATCCCATTCGGGAGACGAAGGTCTCCGTTCACAGGGGTACCGCCAAAGTTCGCAGCCGGTGGTGCGCCGCCCAGCGTGAAGACGCTGGCGTAGCCGTTCGAAGTACTGTCCTGCTTCGCCAGAACCGGCAGGTTCTGCGTCACAGCGTGGCCGAAGATCGAACCGAACACGCCGATGTCGAAGCTCCGTCCGTAGCCGGAACGAATGACAGTCTTGTTGTTCAACTGGTAGGCCACACCGATGCGCGGAGCGAATGCCTTGTTGGCATTCTTCACGCCCATGCCCAGGTCATACGGCCCCTGGCCAGCGATCTGCAGGTTGCCCGTATTCAGGTTCAGAATCGAACCATTGCCAGCCTGGTTGACCCGCTCCGGGAAGTAATTCTCCCAACGCAGACCGTAGTTGATCGTCAGCTTCTGTGAAGCGCGCCAAGTATCTTGCGCATACACGAACAACCGATTCTGGCTCTCATTTGCGCTGACCGTATTGCTCACATACCGCTTCAGTTCCGTTACCTGTCCCAGCACAAACGTGGCAGCAGCAACGCCGCCAGAGTTGCCAGATCCGGTAATACGCTTGACGAAGGAAAGCTCGCCCGCCCGATTGTTATCGCTGGGAACGCGCAAGTTATAGGCATGACGTGCATCCACACCGAACTTGATGCTGTGGTTGCCCAGTTCATGCGTCCAGTTATTCACAAGCTGGAACTGACGCTCGTTCTCCGTCAGTGGGCAGTTGCAACGATTGACTCCAAGTCCAGATCCAAGATTAGCCAGTTCGCCTTGTCCATTGAAGTTTGTCGCACCGCCTCCAAAAAAGAATCCCGGTGCGCCGCCTGTGTTGCCGCTACCTGTATTCAGCCCAGGTATGCCGGCCGTCGTGGCGAATGCCTCGGCGCCATCATACTTCTGGGTGTTGATCGCATAGCGGAACCAGCCGAACCGAATATCGGTCAGCCACTTCGGTGTTACCACGATGTCCGTGCCAATCGACACTGACTGATTGTGTCCCAGCGAGGTGCCGCCAAAGCCGCCCGTGCCGAAGCCATAGCCGCCAAGCGCACCGAATACCGTACCGCCTTCTAGCGTGTCCTTGAAGTAGCTGTAGCGGCCAAACGCATGAATGCGCGAATTGATTTGCTGGTCGAGGCGCGCCGTGAATTGGTTGTAGTTGAATTTACCCGTGCCAACGCCCGAGTAATTGTCCTTCGTACCCGCCGTCTGCGGGTTCGGATACTTCAACAACAACGCCAGTGCCGCCGGATTCAAACGGGCCTTCGGAATGACGTTGCCCGCGAACGGAGTGATACCGCCCGCACCAGTAGGGTTACCGGCAGAGACGCCAGGATTCGGGTCATACAAAGCAGGGGCACCTGACAGCGCGACATACTCCGAAAAGTCGCAGCCTACCGTACCCGCGCAGGACGACCGAAGCAGCGCCGTCGGAACATTCAATTTGCCGGTCGAAGTACCGACCTTCGAGCGAACACCTTGAAAGTCGCCAAAGAAGAACAACTTGTCTTTGAAAATTGGACCGCCAAGCGATGCGCCAAACTGATTGTTCAACGCAACAGGAACGATCCGCTTAGTAACCTTGTCTGGATTGCCAAACGGGTCCTTCGCGCGATTTGCATCCGACTGCCGATAATCAAATAAGCTCCCGTGAAACTTGTTTGAGCCCGACTTCGTCTGCGCCGTCACTACCGCCGCGACAGCCTTCCCAAACTGCGCGTCATAATTCTGCGTCGCAATCTTCGATTCCTGAACGGAATCAAGTGAAGGGTTCACCACGATAATTCCGAGAATCGGGTCTTGATTGTCTGTACCATCGAGCTCGTACGCGACGCCGGCGAAGTGCTGCCCGTTCACAATAATCTGTTGGCTGCCTTGCGGGTTCTCGCTCGAAGCGTGCGACCAGCCCAGAATCTGCGTGCCCGGCAGCAAAAGCTGCAAGCCCGTAAAATTCCGGCCCGAAAGCGGCAAGTCTGACGTCGTCTTCTCATTAAACGTCGTTGAAATATCCGCACGGTCCGTCTTCAGCAGCGGAATGTCGCCCGCGCTTACCTCTACCGTCTCGGTCGCTCCACCAATGGTCAGCGATACGTCAACCTTTGGCGAAGAGTCCGCGCTGACCTGAATACCCTTCGTCTCAAACGCCTTGAACCCCTGCGCTGTCACGCGAATCCCGTACGCATCCGGGATCAGGTGCTCCACCGTATACGCGCCGCTATCGTTAGACGTCACCGAGACGCTCGTGCCCTTGGCGAGGTCTGTAACCGTCACCGTTGCATTTGGAACAATCGCCCCGGTCTTGTCCGTCACCGTACCGTAAAGCGAACCATAAACAGCCTGCCCAAAGCTCGCCGGGGCCATCGCCACCAGGCTTATCAGGCACGCTGCCAGCATCGGCAACTTCTTCCACACTCTATTGCTCATCGTAGAACCTCCTCAAGTTGTTGCGTACTACCATTTGTTTGCGGCTGCTCGTGCATACCGTCCCTGCATCGCCTCGCGGAGCATCGTTGTACTGTCTTGTTTCTTCTCCGCTCCGCAGCTGAACTGCTCCCCTTGGCGCCCTAAGTCAGGCGTAAGGAAAATATCAATAGATGAATCGTCGAGAAAGTTACTCAGACTGGAAACAAATGTCAACCAAATAAATATGTCACTTGTAGAACATTTGATGACTAAATGATATGTCATTTTTAGCGTCGGCTTGAAAACCGCTCAGAACCTTCGATTAAAACTCACTTGTCTTGATCTCAGCCCGCAGCAATATCATTCATTTTGGGAGACTTGCAACCATACCGGCGCCTCCGGAACTCCCCCACCGTCGACCACAGCACAACCCGTTCCCTCCCCCAGTGAACCCGATATACCACTCTCGGGCATTGCGCAAAGCCACAATATGTCTATACATTTGTAACTGTCGCACTGCCAGTCCACAGGCAAGACCGGAGTTCTCATGCAGTCGAAGGACGATTTCCACAAGCCTGCAACCGCACAGAGAAACGGCGCGACCGCCACTCTCCCTGTGCCACTCAATGCGACGCCATCCCCCGCCTCCGCCCCCGCGGGCGTCCCCAAGTATCGCCAGGTCTACGAAGACCTCTACTCCGCCATCAAGTCCGGCGTCTTCCAACCCGGCGACCGCCTACCCAGCGAGGCCGAGCTCGGCCAGCGTTACGGAACCTCTCGTATCACCGTCGCCAAGGCCGTCAACGAGCTTCACCTCCAGGGCCTCGTCTCCCGTCGCGCTGGCTCTGGCACCCGCGTCCTCTCGCAGCTCATCGCCACCGGGCACGTCTTCGGTCTCCTCATCCCCGACCTCGGCCGTACAGAAATCTTCGAGCCCATCTGCCACGGCATGATGCAGTCCCCCCTCTCCAAGCCGCACTCCCTCCTATGGGGCCACTCCATGGGCGAGGCATCGCAGCAGGAGAAGGAAGCCGAGCAGCTCTGCCAGCAGTACATCGCCCAGAAGGTCTCCGGCATCTTCTTCGCACCGCTTGAGTTCACCCCATCCAAGGACGCCGTCAACACCCGCATCGTCGCCGCCCTCGACCGCGCCGGCATCCCCATCGTCCTCCTTGACCGCTGCTACGCTCCTTACGCCATGCGTTCTAAATACGATCTCGTCGGAATCGATAACCGCCAAACTGGCTTTCTCATCACCCAGCATCTCCTCAGCCACGGAGCCAGGCGCATCGTCTTCATCGGCAAGCCACTCTCCGCCGCCACCGTCGTCGCGCGCATTGCGGGCTATCGCGAAGCGCTCCTCTCCGCTGGCATCAGCCTGCAGGAAGACCTCGTTCGCCTCGGCGATTCCGAAGACCCGGCCTTCCTCCAGAAGCTCCTCGACGAGTGCCGCCCCGACGGCATCGTCTGCGCCAACGACTTCACCGCAGCCCGCGTCATGACCGGTTTCGCCGCCAAAGGCATCCGCGTCCCCCAGGACATCCGCATCGTCGGCATCGACGACGTCAAGTACGCCGCCCTCCTCCCCGTCCCTCTCACCACCCAGCACCAGAACTGCGCCGACATCGGCTCCATGGCCATGTCCACCATGCTCCAGCGCCTCCCGAACCCCAACCTCCCCACCCGCGACATCCTCCTCCAGACCCACACCGTAATCCGCAAATCCTGCGGCACCCACCAAAGAACTTCCGCCTAAGGCAACTCTCTGAGAACTTAACGCAGGCCTCTGAGGAGTAAAGATAAGAGGAAAAGTAGGAGCACGGAACCATCACCTTCGGGCCAACGGCCCAAGCTATCATTCGCCTGGGCAACGCCCCTGGTCTAGAGCGCACACCCCCAAACGGGCTGTAGGCCCGTGCTAAATGTTTCGCACCATCAAGCAATTTGCTTTACACCAAACCCAAGAGACGACCGCGCGTTATCCCCTTCCTATTTTTGCCTTTAGTCTCCCCGAAAGAGCGACTTCTTAGCCTCAACCTTGTGCTTGGAGCTAAGCCAGTCCACCAGCAGCTTCACCTCATCCGGCTGCAGCACCGTCCCAAACGCTGGCATACCCCCACCCCCATGCAGTATCTGCTGTTCAATCTGCCCTCGCTTCTTTCGCTTCCCAATCGTGCTCAGGTCAGGCGCCTTCTCCGTCCCCACCGCGCCCACGCCATGACAGTACTCGCACCCCTTCTCATGGAACAGCCCCGCACCGGCCTCCCTGCTCTCTTTACTCGAAGCCTGAACCCCAGTTAGGCGCACGGGCAAAGCCGCCACATACAGCAGCAATACCAGCCCAGCCAGCCACACCACCCGCGCAGTCGTGCACCCAATCTTCAAATTCTTGCCGTTCCAGGATTCATTCATAGCAAAGCACTGCCTCTATCCTAAGGCTCCCCGCCCCCCGTAAACACCGGCGTTTTCACATCATGCGTCGGCAGTCCCAGCTCGTGCACATGCCACACCACGCTCTCGTTCGCCACCTCGTTATGCTGCCGCAGATACTCCAGCGCATATGTACTCGCCGTCGGATCATCCTTCTGGTCCGCAAACATCGCCGCCTGCTGCGAAGCCTTGTCCTTCAACCCCAGCCGACGATACAGAATCGACAGGTTGTAGTGCGCCGCCAGGTCATCCGGATCGATCCCCTGCACCTGCTCATACTCCGCCCGTGCCAGCTCATACTTATGCTGCTGGTAGTACGAGAAGCCCAGCTCCCGGTGCGCATCCCGAGAATGCGGAAACACCTTCGCCACCGTCTGCAGGTCCGCAATCGCCATCTCCAGGTTGCCTTCGTTCCGCTCCACCAGCGCCCTGTAGTACAGCGTCCGCGCACTCATGGGAGCTAGCGCCAGCGCCTTCTCCAGGTTCACACGAGCCTCGTCATACTTCTCCCACTGGATCTGCGCAATCGCAATGTTCGTAAAACCATCCGCATACTCCGGCCGCATCGCCGTCACGCGTTCAAACGCATGCACCGCAGCCGCATACTGCTGTGCGTCCAGCAGCGCAATCCCGTAGTTATTCCAGCGCATCCACTCCTTATTCTCGAGCGGTCCCGCTGCCACCGGCAGATTCTCGCCCACGTGAAACATCCGAGTCTGCTCCGCCATACCCACCACCGGCATCTCGTAGTGTTTGCCCATGCCGAAGTCGACGAAGTGCTGGTTGAAACGCCGATACCTCACCACCGCCGTCACACTCACATCACCCGTAGCGCCTGCCGGCACTTTGAATGCGTACCGCACCAGTTGCGACCGCCCGCTCTGGATCGTGTTGTTGTACGCCACCACGCGGTTGTTCCAGACCTGGTGCAGATCGTTCAACCCGCCCTTCCCGTTAATCAGTCGATTCGTAAAGCTGTGCGCCCGCTGGTCCAGATCGCCATTCGGCTGCACCGCCCCGCTCTGCGCCACCACCGCGCCTTTGCCGTCCTTCACCGTAAACTCCACCCACGACTCGTACATATCGCGCTGCTCCGGCACATGGCTATGCGCGATGCCTTTATTCTGAATCACCACATCCGCCGTCAGCACCTCACCCGCCGACACGTTGAACTTCGCCGTCCCCAGCGGTGCCACCAGCGAAGCCCATGTCGCGCTATCCGTCACATCACCCCGCTCCAGGCCAAAGATGTCCACGTTGAACGCGGCATTCTTCATAAACTCCACTACCCGTGCCGCCTGCTCGTCGAACCCGTAGAGCTTCGGAATAACCGTGTTCGCCCCCAGCCAACGATGCGACGCTAGCATCCCCTTCTTCGCCCCGGGGTCCAGTTTGCCTGCCGGGTCCGCCTTGCCCGTATAGTTCGCCGCCTTCAAGCTCTCCCGTTGCATGTGGCACGTCTGGCACGTCGAAACCGAGTCCTTCACATAGAACGGCAGCGGCGACTGCTTCGCGAACGACGAGTTTTGCCACTCGTCATACAGCGAAATCGCCCTCTGCCACTTGTAGTCGTTCAACGCCTTCGGCAACGCCGCCTTGTGGCAAGAAGCGCAAAACTCCGAAGTCTTGTAGAAGTCCCGCATCACCGCCTTGCTATGCCGGTCCAGGTGCGTCAAAATCTCGCCATCCGAAACCTGCCGCGTAATCGGCTGCCCGGCCTCATCCACCAGCACCGCCGGAACCCCCATCACATAGCTGCCCGTCCCCCGCGTATCTCCCTTCTGAATCGAGTGGCACACACTGCACGTCACCCCATCCTGGTCATAAGGCCGCTTCTTCGCAGCACCCTGCGTCAGCGCCCCCGACACCAGCGCAATCGGATCATGGCACCCTTCGCAGTGCCGCGAAAACTCAATCCCCTTCTCATCATTCAGCAGCCCCACATTCTTCAGGTAGTACGGCACCCGGTTCGAGTTTGAGTGCGCCGACTCCCGCCATTGCTGATGGCTTTCCTTGTGGCAATGCCCGCAATACTCCGCCGAAGGAAAGCTCTTCGGATTCAGAAACTCTCCATTGTCCGTCGTCGCATTTGAAGGCAAAAACGGAAACTCCTTGCCGTAGCGAAAGTTATACTTCGCCGCCGTCTTCTCCGTGTAGGCCGTCCGCGCAGCCGCCGCCTCCTCCTGCTCACTCGTAGCCTTCACCCGAGATGGCATCCACAGCCCCACCAACGCACCCGCCACCAGGCACACACCCACCAACCAGTCCGCCACCATTCGCGACGACCCGCTCAACCCAAGTTCTCGAATTTTCCCTGCGACCCGCCCCATACCTTCACTTCACCAATCTGGCCCGCCAAATCAATTCCACTGCTCAACCCACTGCGGAACTTGTATCCTAGCCCGGCAAACCCGCCGTTGAACAGTTGCAGCCCCATCTCCACCCAACGATGGAGGCCCATCTTCAATTGGCCGGCCACAACCACGCCGCCCCTCGCACCCCGCTCGAATCCCCATACTTCGCCTGCACCAGCGGCGTCTCCACTTCGCCTCCAAACACATACTGCGGTAGTTTCTTCGGAATCTCGCGATAGATCCGCTCATACCGCGACAACCCTCCCCCAAACACCAGCACATCCGGATCCAGCACATTAATCAAATGCGCCAGCCCCCTCGCCAGTCGGTCCTCGAACCGCTCGATCGTAGCCACCGCCTCCGCCTCCCCCGCATCGCAACCAGCCACAATCTCCCGCGTCGTCAGTGTCTTCCCCGTAGCGAAATAATGGTCCCGCGCCACACCCGTTCCCGAAACCCACATCTCCATGCACCCCCGCTTGCCGCAGTAACACTCAGGCCCCGGCAGCTCTTCCCCATGCGCCCACGGCAGCGGATTATGCCCCCACTCGCCCCCCACTCCATTCGGTCCTGCATGGACCTGCCCACGCAAGGCAACGCCACCACCGCACCCCGTCCCCAGGATCACTCCAAACACCAGCCCCTTCCCTGCCGCCGCCCCATCCGTAGCTTCCGACACCGCCAGGCAATTCGCATCATTCGCCATCAGCACCTCGCGCCCCAGCTCCGCCGAAAAGTCCTTCTGCAGCGGCTGCCCATTCAGCCACGTCGAGTTCGCATTCTTCACCAGCCCCGTCCGCTCCGAAATCGTCCCCGGAATCCCCGCTCCCACCGTTCCCCGCTGCCCTGTCTCTCGTTCAATCCGCTCCACCAGCCCGGCCATCGCCAGCACGGTCCCGCGATAGTCTTCCCGCGGCGTATCCACGCGGTACCGCACCAGCTCCACGCCAGCGTTATCAATCCCCAAAGCTTCAATCTTCGTGCCACCCAGGTCGATCCCAATCCGCATTCGTATCCTCGCCTTCGCTCACTTCGCAAAGCCAATCCTAAAACCGATATCAGCATTGCACAACATAGCAATCAACACGAATCGGTATAGACAATGTATGCTTCTCCCACCCCGCAAACCGGAGAATGCCCCACCCATGAAGATGACGCCCTACCTCATGAAAAGCACCATCGTCGGAGCCCTTGGCGGCCTCCTCTTCGGCTTCGACACCGCCGTCATCGCCGGCACCACCGAGCAGCTCACCCTCGTCTACCACCTCACCTCCTTCACCCTTGGCCTCACCGTCTTCATCGGCCTCGCCGGAACCGTTATCGGTGCTATGGGCGCCGGAGTCCTCGGCCAGCGCATCGGCGGACGCGAAGCCCTCCGCATCATGGCCATCCTCTACACCGTCTCCGCCATCGGCTGCGCTCTCGCCTGGAACTGGCCCGCCCTCATGATCTTCCGTTTCATCGGAGGCCTCGGCATCGGCGGCTCCTCCGTCCTCGGCCCCGTCTACATCGCAGAGCTCGCCCCCGCAAAATGGCGTGGCCGCATGGTCGGCCTCTTCCAGGTCAACATCGTCATCGGCATCCTGCTCGCCTACCTCTCCAACTACCTCATCTCGCTCCTCAACCTCGGCCTCACCCAGTGGCGCTGGCAGCTCGGCGTCGCCGGCATTCCCTCCGCGCTCTTCCTCATCATGCTCTACGGAATCCCGCGCAGCTCCCGCTGGCTCGTCACCCAGAACAAGACCGACGAAGCCCTCGAAGTCCTCAAGCTCATGGGCTCCCCCAACTCCGAAGCCGAGCTCCGCGAAATCATGGACTCCATCCACATGGAGCGCGGCATGGCCGCCGAGTCACTCTTCAAACGCCGCTACGCCAAACCCATCTTCCTCGCTGTCACCATCGGCCTCTTCAACCAGCTCTCCGGCATCAACGCCATCCTCTACTACTCCAATTACATCTTCGCCGCCGCCGGCTTCAGCCAGCTCTCCGGAGCCCTTCAGACCGTCCTCGTCGGCGCCATGAACCTCCTCGCCACCCTCCTCGGCATGTCGCTCATCGACAAGCTCGGCCGCAAAACCCTCCTCCTCATCGGCTCCGTCGGAACCGCCCTCTGCCTCGCCGGAGTCGCAGCCATCTTCTTCACCCACTCCCACCAATCGGCCCTAGTCTGGCTCCTCGTCGGCTACATCTTCTTCTTCGCCATCTCCCAGGGAGCCGTCATCTGGGTCTACATCGCAGAGGTCTTCCCCAACCGCGTCCGCGCCAAGGGCCAAAGCCTCGGCTCTTCCTCCCACTGGATCATGAACGCCATCATCTCGCTCCTCTTCCCGCTGCTCGCCGCAAAATCCGGCGGCATCCCCTTCGCCTTCTTCGCCGCCATGATGGCCCTCCAGTTCGTCATCGTCCTCACCTTCTACCCCGAAACCAAAGGCATCACCCTAGAACAACTCCAACACAAACTAGGCATCAACTAACCTCGCCTCGGCACAGAAAAATCAAAGTCAGACCACATGCTGTCTGGCTCTTCTTCTATGCTCTTTGTCTTTGTCCCTGCACCTGTCCTTTGTCATTGCACCTAGAGTAGGTCCAGGCTTTAGCCTGGACATCTGCCTCTGCAAAAACGCGGGCTTTAGCCCCTGAGGTCTGCACTCTTCTGCCCACGGTGATCTCGTCTCAAGACCCACCCCCAAATCAAACACCACCTTCTTTGCCGGTAATCATGGATTCATCCAAAACAACCAGAACCCAGCTATAAAAGTCCCGCCTCGAATAAAGTAAAGTCTTATTGCTAAAGCGTCGATCACGCGCTGATGTTCTGAGTATCCGGATTTGATAAAGTAAAGCACTCTCATCCAAACTGCCGCACCTGATAGCGCCAGAGCTAAGATGGTGCCTCCAAACCTCCCTATCAATCGCTGTTCAGGCATCACAAAAGCTAAGCCAAAAGCAACCCATGCGAATGCAATAGATGTAACTATCAGCAGGATGCCGAGGAGCCACACAAAGCGCGATTGAACAGTAGGACTCATGAATTCACTCAATACCAGTCCCCCTTGGAACTGTTTGCTATGATCACCCCACTTACTGAGAGCGACGAGCCACAGTTCGCATGATTTGAAAGACGCTCTTCGATTAAATCTATTTTGTCAGACTCGGTGAAAGAGACTGACGCCCAGCCCTACTTCAAAATCCCCTTCCCCTCCACCACCGTATAAAACCGATCCACCGCCCCCACCACCACCTCTTCCTTTACCCCACTCGGCCACTGAATCTCCACCTTCTCCACCTTCTCCGCCGTCCCAATCCCAAAGTGTGGTCGCTGGTCCGAAGTCGAAGCAAAGCTCCCCCCGCTATACACATCCCCGCGTTGTCGAACCCCACCCGCAGTCACATAAATCGTCGCCCCCACCGCATCCCGCGGACTCTTCGCCCCACCCACCAGTTTGAACGCCACCCAATGGTTCGCCTCAGTCGTAACATTCTGAAACAGTGCCGGAACACCATCCAGGTTATTGATCACAGCCCCCATCCGCCCATCGTTGAACAGGTCACCCACCGCCATCCCGCGCGAAGTCATCACCTCGGCCAGTCCCATCCCTTCCACCGCCGGAACCATCTCAAACTTCTTCCCCTTCAAATTCCGAAACAGCAGCGGCCTCTGCGCCCACGTCGTCCCCCACGCAAACTGGTCCGCCTGCCGGTACACATGCCCGTTCACGCTGAACAGGTCCTTCCAGCCGTCATTGTCATAATCGACAAACGCAGTCCCCCAACCCAGGAACGGCACCGTAGCCTCGGCAATATTCTCCTCGTAGCTCACATCCGTAAAGTTCGCATCGCCATCATTCCGGTACAGCGGCTTGTAATCATCGGAGAACGTCGTGTGATACAGGTCCAGCAGCCCGTTGTTCTGGTAGTCCCCAATCGCAATCCCCATCGACGCCGTCTCGCGCCCATCCTTGTTCAGCGCATAACCCGACGGATAGCTCACATCCTCAAACGTTCCATCGCCCTTGTTCAGATACAGGTAGTTCGGCGTCGAATCATTCGCCACCAGTAGGTCCGGCTTGCCATCATTATTCACATCGACGAACACCGCTGACAACCCGTAGTACCCGCTCTTGTCCGCGACACCCGCCTTCTCGCTCACATCCGTAAACGTTCCATCGCCATTGTTGTGGAACAGCTGATCCGGCTCACCCGGCAAACCCCGCGGCCCAC
>Ga0123336_10001063_pt1 | contig 25829 bp, 17 predicted proteins | sample SSSSmetaG_FD_96466 | JGI IMG/M metagenome (GOLD analysis project Ga0123336, IMG submission 96466) | Glacier valley bacterial and archeal communities from Borup Fiord, Nunavut, Canada, to study Microbial Dark Matter (Phase II) - ​SSSS metaG | ecosystem: Environmental > Aquatic > Freshwater > Ice...
CCCATTGCAGCGAGGGCAACCCGACCGCATTCAGCATCGGGTTCAATATCCCGACGCTGGGCTGCATCATCACCTTCCAGATCAGCGTGCCGATCACCGGCGCAATCATCATCGGGAAGATGAGGGTCGTCTGCAACACGCGCGCGATGCGCGACTCGCGGTTGAGCAGCATCGCAATCACGAGGCCGAGCGTCAGCTCTACTCCGGTCGAAAGCACCGCATAGGCGAAGGTGACAATCGTACCTTTGATAAACTCCGGGTCGGTGATCATGCGTTCGTAATTGCGCAGAAACACGAACTGGTTGACGCTGCCCGGTCGATTGAGCGCATAATTTGTCAGAGAATAATAAACCGCTGTCAAAAATGGATAGAGGATGCCGATCAGGACGAGCAGCGCGGGCGCGGCAATCAGGTACGGTCGATTGCGAACCCACCAGGGCGGCTTGATGACCTGCTCTTCATCGGCAGCCATCGTGAATGGAACCAGCGGGGCTTCTTTAACTGCCATAACTGCGGCCTCACGTTGTCTGTTTTACGAGTATATGAGACTAAATCCGTGAACACAGTGGGTCGGTCAAGCCCGACCCCTACACAGTTGCGCGTATGGTGTAGGGGCGGGGCTTGACCCGCCCAAACAACAGTATATTACCCAGATTTATTATGGACGGGCGGAGCTGACTCCGCCCGTGCAAACCTATCGCGGTCTATTCCTGATAGATGCCCGCGTCCTTGAGCTGGATGGTCAGGCTGGCCGCCAGCGCGTCGAGCCGCGTTTTGGCATCCGCGCCTGCGTAGATGTCTTGCAGTGCCTGCGCCCACGCGGTCGTCGTCTCGAAGAAGAGCGGCTGCGGTGTGAACTGAATCTTGGAGTCGTTCGCCGTGATCGTGTTGAACGTCTTCAGGTAGTCCGTCTGCTTATCCATCTTGGCCTGGAACTCTTTGTTGTCCCAGATAGACTTGCGGACCGGGTTGACCATGTTGTACTTGGTCGCGCCCGTCGTCAGGAAATCCTTACCGGTCGCCCATTGCAGGAAGTACCACGTCGCATCCTTGTTCTTCGACCCGGAATTCATCGCGAGCGACCAAATCCAGATGTTGGTACGCAGCTTGCCATCGGGTCCCAGCGGACCGGGGGCCCACGCCACATTGCCGAGGACTTCCTTCGCTGCCGAGTCCGGCTGGTTCTGGAAGTAGCCGAGAATATCCGCATCGAACATCAACGCAGCCTTACCCGCGCCGAAATCCGAACCCGCCTGATACCAGGTGTAGGTCGTCCACGCGGAAGGACCCGCATTCTTGATCATATCGATCCACTTCTTCGTGACCGTCACCGCGCAATCAGAGTTCATCTGCGGGTGCATCTTGTCGTCGTAATCCTTGCAGCCGTAGCTCGCATAGGCAGTCATGAAGCCGGGGTGAATAGTCGCCCAGTTGAGGCTGCCGCGCACGACGATCCCGGCGCGGTCGGCGGTCTTCAACTTCTTCGCGGTTTCGACCAGTTCATCCAGCGTCGTCGGCACTTTCAGCCCGGCAGCTTTGAGCAGGTCGGTGCGGTACATCAGCGCATTGGTCTCGAAGCCCCACGGGAGCGCGTATTGCGAACCCTGGCCGAGGTTGGCTGCGCCCGGCTTGAGGTTCCACGCTTCGGATTTACGCAGGTCGGGGAAAATATCCTCGAAATTGTAATCCGGGTTGGTCTTCGCTTTGTCGGCGATATATTTTTCCAGCGGTTCCATGTATCCGGCAGGGGCGTATTGCCAGATTTGGTACGCGCCCGTCATGAACGCATCATAGGAACCGCTCTGCCCTGCGGAGAGGTCAATCGTCACCTTGTCGAAGTAGTTCTGCTCCGGGAACACGTCGTAAGTGACTTTGATCCCCGTCAGGTCGGTGAACTTCTGGAGTTCACCCACAAGCGCCTGTTGATAAGGGTGCTGGTTGAGCAGGACCTTGATCGAAGTCCCGGAGAACTTCTTCCAATCGAAGCCTTGCGCTTGCGTCTGGCGAACGCCCTGTGAGACGATCAGCACGGCGACGGCAACTAAAAGGACAAACCGAATGCGCTTCATTTTTGTCTCCAACTGTTTTATCTGAAAGGACGAAAAAGGGTCACATATGGGCAGCTTGTGGGTGTCTTTTGAGCCTTCCTTTCTTCCGTTCACAGCGCCTGGGGCGCTACGATCCCCGGTAACTCGCCAAGATTTTCGATAATGTAATCGGGTGGCGTAGCTATCTGGTGGGCGTCTTCCCGTTTGGAGACGCCCGTGAGCGTGACAGCCGTCGCCATGCCTGCTTGCTGACCCATGAAAATATCGGTTTCTAGGCGGTCGCCGACCATCATGACGCGGTGCGCGGGCAGGCCGAGTTTTTGCAGCGCGACCTCGACAATCAGAGTCGAAGGTTTCCCGGCCAGCAGTTCCAGCTTGCGCCCTGTCATGTGTTCGAGCGCAGCAATTGTCCCGCCTGCGTCTGGGATTGCGCCACCCGGCATCGGACACGCTTTATCGGCATTGGTCGCGAAGAAATGTGCGCCGTTCTTCAAGGCCTGATAAGCGGTGTTCAGTTTGCGATAATCGAGCGTCCGGTCGAAGGCGACGATCACCGCATCCACCTCGTTCGGGTGGATCACATCCAGCGGGTTCTGGTCGCTGAATTCTTCTACGACATGCAATCCCGCGGCGCGCAGTTCCGCGATCAGGCTCGCCTCACCGATGACATACAGGCGCAGGTGCGGCATCGTCCGCGCGAGGTGATAGCCCAACACAAACCCCGACGTGATCACCTCGTCAGGGGTGGTCGGGATGCCGAGCCGTGTCAGTTTGGCCGCGTAAGCTTCGCGTGGTTCGAGTGGTTTATTGCTGACGAATAGGACGCGCTTTCCGATCCGGCGCAGTTCGGCAATAGCTTCGACAGCACGCGGAAGTGCCTCGTCGCCCAGATATACTGTGCCATCCAGATCAAAAATGAAGCCGTCTACCAGACCATCCATATGAATTCCTTAACAAAACAAGCTGCGTTTGCGGCGCATGTCTGCAAGAATTTTCACGACAATCACAAACTTGCAACGACTATAGCAGAATTGGATTTGGATGTCAAGCAAGTAATCGACTTTTGTTGTAGTAGACGCTCCGCCTGATTTGCGATAGATTTTGCAAGTGTGTAACAGAGGGTCCGGCATGGACAAGCGCGACGAACTGCTGGCAACCGTCGCCAGCCTGTACTACAACCTGAATTTGGGTCAAAACGAAATCGCGGCGCGTCTGGAATGCTCGACCGCAACGGTCTCACGCTTGCTGCGCGAAGCGAAAGAGCGCGGTATCGTCGAAATTCACATTCGGATGCCCATTCCGCGTGATCTCAAGCGTGAGCAGGCGCTCATTAAACGCTTCGGCCTCAAGGATGCGTATGTACTGCGCACCTCAGCCGACGCCGACCCGAACACGCTGCTGACACAGGTCGGAATGCTGGCGTCTACCTACGTCGAACGCATCATCGACCAGTTTCCGCTGGGTGGGACCATCGGCGTCGCCTGGGGAACTGGTGTCCATGCGTTGATCAGCGCGATTGCCAATAATTTCGCACAAAACATCGATGTCGTTCACCTGCTGGGCGGTATCGGCGCATCCGCTATCGACACGCCCGACCTCGCGCGGATGGTCGCCCAGAAGCTGGGCGGGCGGCACTATGACATGCTCGCGCCCGTGATGGTCGAGCGACCTATCGCGTGGGAAATCCTGATGGAAGAGCCAACCGTGCGCGATGCGCTGCTGCGCGCGCGGCAGGTCCAGCTCGCGATCACAGGAATTGGTACGGTCGAAGCCGAGGAGTCGAGCTTCCTGCGCGCGAAACTGCTCACACGGGACGAACTGGCGACCCTCAGAGCGCAAGGAGTCGTCGGGGAAATGTGCGGGCGCTTTTTCGACATTCACGGCGACTCAGAGGCTATCGGCATCAATCAGCGTATCATCGGCATTGCGCTCGATGATCTCCGTAAAATCCCACATTCAATCGCAATTGCAAGGGGTCCGCTCAAAGTGCGTTCGATCATCGGTGCGTTGCGCGGAGCGTTCGTCAAGGTGCTGGCAACCGACGACATCACCGCGCAGCAGGTCATCGAAGAGACCGCTTGATCCTCAGATTCAGTACGCATAATAAGGACTGTCCGCTTTCACAGCAGCTATTCGATACCTTGATGCGCTAAATTGTGCTGCCAAATCTTGACTCGTTACCGCAATCCATGTATGCTCTGTGACATGATTTACTTTGGCGTGTGCATCCTCTCTCGGACGGCAAAAGCATCGACCGTGCGGCGCGATAGGAGAGATTGCGCCTGCTAACCGAGTAAGTCATTCACTAATCAAACTCGACCGCAGAACGACGATGGCGCAAATAGCCCATCGTCGTTTTTGATTCCCGAAAAAGGACGTACAGCATATGCACATCATCCAAATCGACAAGCTGGCATTGAATCACGGCGGGCGCGTCATCTTTTCCGCGCTCGATTGGTCGATTGGCGACCATGCGCGGATGGGCCTGATCGGACCCAACGGCGCGGGCAAATCATCGCTGCTCAAGGCGATTACGGGTGAGATTTCGCCCTTTGCCGGGACGGTGACGCGGATGCGCGGTGTGACTATCGGCTACCTTCCGCAAGAAGTAACGTTGCCACCCAACATGACATTAATCGATGCGGCGAGCGCTCTGCCCCCCGCGCTCGTTGAAGTGGAAACGCAATTGCGGCAGATCGAAACACAGCTTGCCGACCCGACGGTTTACAGCAACCCGGTGGCGCTCTCCCGCGCGCTCGACAGGCAGGAACGCGCGCTCACGAGCTACGCGGAACTTGGCGGTCCGGCGCACGCCAGCCGGGTTCGCTCCACGCTGGCCGCGCTCGGCTTCAGCGACGCCGATTACGACCTGCCCACGGAAACGTTGAGCGGTGGACAGAAGAAACTCGTCGCGATTACCTGCCTGATGTTGCAAGCACCGGATGTATTGTTGCTCGATGAGCCGGATAACCATCTCGACCTGGAAGCGAAACAGATGCTTGAAGTCGTCATCCGGAGCTACGCCGGCACGGTGATCGTTGTTTCGCACGACCGTTATCTGCTTGATGGCGTCGCGCAGAGCATTGTCGAACTGGCCGACGGCAAGCTGACGATCTACAAGGGCAACTACACCGCCTATGTCAACGAGCGCGAAGTGCAGCGCCTGCGCCAGCAGCAAACCTACATCGCGCAGCAGAAGGAAATTCAGAGAATCGAGGCAGCGATTACCCGCTTCGAGTATTGGGCGCGCGTCACGGAAGACGAGCGGCACATCAAGCAGGCGCGCAGCCGCCGCAAAATGCTGGACAAAATGGAAGCTAATGGGGAGATTATCGAGAAGGTGACGGAGCGCCGCAAGATGAGCCTACAGCTTGCCGGATGGCGTGGCAGTACAAAGGTAATCGAGGCTAAAGCGCTTGCGATGGCCTTTGGTGACGATCTGCTCTTCGACAACCTGAATTTTCTTGTTCAGCATGGGGAGCGAGTCGGGCTGTGTGGACCCAATGGCGCGGGCAAGTCCGTCCTTTTCAAGCTGATTTTGGGCGAATATGAGCCGTTCGAGGGAAGCGTGCGCGTCGGTCCGAGTGTGCGCGTGGGCTACTATTCACAGGAACATCAAACCCTGCGCGACTGGATGCACCGCACGCCTATCGAGCGTATCCGCGACCTGACACCTATCGGGGAAGGGGAAGCGGTAGCGTTCCTCGGCAAGTTCCTGTTCAGCTATGTTCAGACGCGGCAACCTATCGCCACACTGAGCGGCGGCGAACAGAGCCGGCTGCAATTGGCCTGCCTGATGCTGCAAAAGCCGAATTTGCTGCTGCTCGATGAGCCGACCAACAACCTCGATATTGCCTCGTGCGAGGTACTGGAGAACGCGCTTGATAGCTTCGAGGGAACGGTCCTCACCATCTCGCACGACCGCTACTTTCTCGATCAGGTGGTGGATCGCGTGCTTGGGCTGGATGGTGGTGTCTTGCGCACCTACGAAGGCGGATACACAGATTACGTCACAGCGCGTGATGCGCAATCTCTGAACCCACCTCTCAAACATTCTCGCGCGTAGTCCACTCCATGTAGGGGTCGGGCTTGACCGACCCACTATCAGCCTTGGATCAGCATTCGGAGTAGCCGCAAGTATAGCATTTGCGGCAGCCCTCCTCGTTGATCAGAGTCGCTTCGCCACACTCCGGGCAGAGGTCCCCCACGATTTTGCCATTGGCTACTCCAATTGCGGTGGGCGTGCCGTGATTGACCGCACCATTTTGGGTGATCAGCAGTTCAGGATTTATCGGGGCCGTAATCTGTGGCGCGGCGAGTGCATGATCATCACTCACGCTGAGTTGGCTAATCGTCTCGTCGAGGTATTCCTGCAAAACCTGCGCGATGCCATCTGGTAGGCTGCGCACGCGCGCCGCACCATACCCCGATGAACGTCCGCCGCCGATCCCGGCCAATTGCGCGACGATCTCTTCCAGCCGTTCGCGCGGGGTGACTGGTGAGGCGATGCGCAGCACGAGCGAGACGAGGCGACCAATTGCTTCGGAGACCGCTGCCGTCTCCGATCCGGCCTTACTAGTATGGGTGAAGACCTCGAACGGTTGACCGCGGCCTTCGCCATTCTCGTTCACGGTGACGTAGGTTTTGCCGAGCGGCGTCCCGACCTGATAGGTGCGGCCACTGAGCATCCGCGAGCGCGACTTCTTGAGTTCGCCGTAGATTTTCATTGGTTCAACCGGAGTAGGCGGCAGAACGGTACTCGTCTGCATCGGTGCTTCGCTTGCAGCGGGCTGGCTCGCAAGCTCTTTGCTCTCCTTCGTCGCGGCGGTTGCGTGCGTTTCGAGGACCACCTTTTCGCGGCTGCCCGTGACGTAGACCGTCATGCCTTTGCAGCCGAGTTTCCAGCCGAGCATATAGGATTGACCTACCTGCTCTAACGTCATGGTAGAAGGCCCGTTAATTGTTTTGCTAATAGCATTGTCAACGAACGCCTGCATTGCGGCCTGCATCCGAATATGCTCTTCGGCGCTCACATCCGAGCTGACGACGAAGGTGTGCCGCACACGCTCCGGTACACCCGGCACGCTCTGGCATGACCCCGCGACGTTGACCTCTTCGACAACTGCGGCGATCTGCTCTGCACTCAGCCCGGAATCCTGCATCGCCTTCTCGAAAAGTGGGCTGGTATATTGCAGTTGCAGGTCCTGTCCACGGTCGTTCACATGGCGGATGTAAGCCAGCGCGAAGACAGGTTCACAGCCATACGCCTCGCAACCGGAGACGGTCGCGATAGTTCCAGTCGGCGCGACGGTAAGGGTTGCGCCGTTGCGGATACCGTGCTGCTTGAGGCCCGCGGTGACTTCATTCCAGTTCAGCACTGGGCGGTTCCAGTTGCGTGTATAGGGGAAGAGTGGTCTGGGCGCTTGCCACTTGAGGTTTTCGGGGTCGTAGATGCTGCCCTTGATGGCCGGGAACGGTCCGCGCTCTTCGGCCAGCGCAATACTTGTCTGCATAGCGTGAAAGCGCACGAATTCCGTAATCTGCCCGGCGAATTCCTGCCCCTCTTCGGAGCCGTAGCGGATGCCGCACTTGTACATCAGGTCGCCAAGCCCCATGATGCCGAGACCGATGCGCCGAACGGCGTGCGCGGCCTTCTCAAGCTGCGGCACAGCCGGGACATACTTGTTCGCCGTCACCACGTCATCGAGAAAGCGCGTCGCCGTTTCCGTCAGGTCTTGCAGCTTCGCCCAATCGACGTGACCTTGCGGCGTGTTCACGTTGACGAGGTTGATACTGCCGAGGCAGCAGTTCTCGAAGGGTCCGAGGAATTGCTCTCCGCAACCGCGTGAGACATAACCCTCAGTGATCCAGGTATCAGTCATGGGTTCATAGAGATCGTACACAGTCTCTATTCCATCGGGTTCGATGCTCACAACTTGAGCCGCGCCCGTTGTGACTGTGAACTCAGCTTCGAGCGCCGCACCTGCCGTCATCTGTAGCTTGCCAGATTGCACAAGTTGAGCCTGCGAATTGCGCGGCGCAGCGGCATCAAGGTTATTTGGGCGATATACCTGCACCCAATCCCCGGCTTCAAGCTGGTCAACCCGGATTGGATTGAAAGAATCAGCGATGTCAAGGCGAGCGTAGAATTGGTGTGCGGCTGTCGCGCGAACCATCCCGCCATCTGAGAAAGTCACCTTATATACAGGAACTGCTTCGTTGACTTCGACTGTTGCAACCTTGCCCGTTCCCGAAATCGTGCAGATTTCATCACCTTCGCGAATTGAGTCTGCACGCTTCCAGCCTTGCGGCGTAGCGACCCGTGTTTCACCTGGAACGCAGGGGTTCGTCGACTCCAACTCATACAGGTGCGGGACCGGGTTTTGACGATTTGCGGCATCGAGGAACAGCACGCCTGGCTCCCCGTTGTGATGCGCCTGCTTCACAATCAGGTCGAAGATTTCACGCGCGCGGACGGTCTCCCAGACGCTTCCGTTCTGCGGGTTGATCAGGTCGTAGGTCGTGTCCTGTTCGCACGCACGCATAAATGCGTCCGTTATCCCAACGCTGATATTAAAATTTGTGATCTTGCTCTCGTCGGTCTTGCTGGTGATGAATTCGCGCACATCCGGGTGATCCACACGCAAGACGGCCATGTTTGCGCCACGCCGCGAATTATGCGTGACGAGTCCATTGGCGAGATAGGTATGGTTCTGCTCCACTTCAATATCGAGCGTGAGCGACTCGCCTGCGGGTTCGACGGATTGCACAGCGACGAACCATATGTCATCCACCGGGCGGCTGTGCTGCGCGAAATCAGCATTCTTGTTCGCCATCAGTGTATAACCGGAATACGTTAGCTGACGGTCGCCGCGCGTGTAGCGGAGCATCTGCTTACGCAGCTTAGGATCGCTGGCGCGTAGATTGCGGCCTGTACCACGACCCAGTTTGTCGATTTGCGGCAGTGCGGTAGCCGCAAGTATTGGCTCAAGCCAATAGGAAGCATGAGGCAATACATAGCTGCTTTCGCGGTCCAAATCTGGTTCAAAATTGTGTGATGCAACGAATCGCGAGCGCGAATCGCAGCCAACCCATTTCCGCCACGCTTCAAGTGCAACGAAGGACTCCAGCCGCAGTTGCCACATGGGAAGCGTGCCATAATGTCCTTCACCGTGTTCCATCTGGCGAATACTGACCGGGCAGCCAAGTCCGATCAGCAACGTTGCGACCTCGCGCGTCAGGCGTTCCGAACTTGTAATCAACGCAGGATAGCCGTGCGAGAGCGCGCCGTCCGCTTCAAACAAGCCGCGCAGGAACGCGCCTGCGATATGTGGCGGGCTTTGGCGAATGAGGCGCGGGACAACTGCCTGACTGCTGCGCGTCTTCGTCAGACCATTTAGCACAAGGAAGTCCTTGAGGGCGCGATTATCCATAACAAAGGTTACAGATGCGTCGTTTGGCTTCTGCTGTTTGTGAATAGTAATATATGACCCAAACAACCGCGCAAGGAGCAGCGGAAGTTCTTCCATTAGATAGCTACTATGCGCGACGCTGATCCCGACTCGGTGATCATCTGCACCTGCGGCAACAAAACCGTCTCCTATGAGCAGACCGATGAAAAAAGAGAATTCCTCATTCAGTACAGGGAAATCGGGGATAACCTGATTGCCATGTTGCTGAACCGGACACAATAGCGTTTGCGGTGTTCCGCAATGCTGTCCCAATTTCACCATCAGCGCATCACCTGCGGCGAGTTCATCCATGCGCTTCCACGCCGGACCGCTCCCGGTCATCACCTTGAATTTGTGGTTTGGCGTTCCGGTGATCTGGATACCTGCGTCGGTAGTCAGGCGCAGTACGGGGACAACCCCGTTGTTGTAGGCTTGCGTGGAAGTACGCGCACCTTCATCGGTCGCAACCGTGAGCGTGTGCGACTGCCAGCCGGACTCGCGATGCGTCACGATTTCGTCCAGACGAAGCAGCCCTTTTTCGGTGAAGACGAGCGTATCCGGTGTGAGACAGCCGCCCTGCGCGATCTCCCCGAATGCCTGATCGTACACGCGCAGGAATCCGACCGGACCCGTCGCCTGTCCGTTGCTGCTCTTCACAATCGCGCCCTTCGGACGCAGCCGCGAGAACGAGAATCCGTTACCGCCGCCTGTCTGCTGGATGAGCGCAGCGTCGCGTAGTGCCTGGAAAATGCCAGACTCGCCGCGCCCCATATCATCGTCTATGCGCAGGACGAAACAAGCTGCTAACTGACCTAGCGGTGTTCCAGCTCCGGTAAACGTCGGACTATTAGGGAAAAACTGGAGATTTGTGAGCAGATCGTAGAAGCGGAACGCATTGCGCCGCAGGTCGCCGCCGTGCTGCGTCTCCGCAAGCGCGACGTTGTACGCGACCCGCCAGAACATTTCCTGTTCCGTCTCGGCGGGGTTGCCATCCTCGCCACGCCGCAGATAGCGCTTGCGTAAAACAGTGCGCGCATTGTCGGTGAGTTCGATGGGCCGTTCGCGTAGTTCCTGTGGAATTTGCGCCAGTTCCGAAGCGTCGGAAACAGGCATGGTGATAGCGTCTCGTGTACTGTTCACAGTTCCTCCCCCTCAAGCTCAGTTGATGATTGCAATCGAAGACGGTTGTCTATGCCCGAATGTAGCGAGCGCTTACGAATGTTCCCGGACCGCAGCGCCGGAGTTGGCGGCTACGAATGGGGTATGTCTGACGGAGTAGGGTCGGCTTCCAGACGATCAAGGAGTTGATCTTCATCGTAGGAGATGAGTGCGTGCTGCGCATCCCCCTCCACCAGAAGTTTGTCGATCTCTGCGCGCACGCTGGTCAGGTCTTCAAGACCAAGGTAGACAATGGCATAACGGATGTAGGCGATAGGATCCAGTAATTTGAGTCCTGCAATGACACGATCTCCCACTACCCGGCTCGATACCTCGGTGCGACCCAATGATTGCAGATACGTCTCGACGCTGGCCGCCAACCGTTCCATATCCGCCGCCGAAACCGGACGTTTCGTACAGGCCAGTCGGATACCATCAGTTAGCTTTGCGCGGTCGAACTCCTGACGCGAACCGTCGCTCTTGATGATCATCGGGGTTGCTGCTATCGCGCGTTCCAGCGTACTGAACCGTGCGCCGCAGTGCTTGCATTCCCGCCGCCTGCGTATACCACTCCGCACCTCGGTCGTGTCCACGACTTTAGTATCGGATTCGTCACAGTACGGGCATTTCATCGTTGAGCAACTTCTCCACTTGCAGAGACCGAAAAGCCGGATTTCAACGCGCTTTTCTGGTTTTACGGGATAAAAAACCGCCATATATGGGGGTTCTTGGGAACGCCTGGGTATATGTGGCGGCTACATCTAGAACTTTAGCACCGCATTCAAAAATTAACAAGGCGTCCACCCTCTTCAAAACCGCCTGTATTTCAACGCTCGCGTTTCATTTTTCAAGCGTAATCGAACATCCGAGAAATTGGCTTAAGGATTCTCGATCCTTTATTAAGTGGTCTTAATGATAAAAATTGCTATTGAATTGGTAAGTGCCTCACACATGAAAGTCTGTGTTTTTGGGCTTTGTGCTTACTGAACAACACGCAACCTGCCGAGCCGAAATACGTTGTCTTTTCCCTGAGCGACAGCCAATCGATCACCCGTCACGGGATCATAGAGGATCAGTTCGAGCGTGTAATCTCCGGCGGTGGCAGGCAGCCGCAAGGTGCGCGTTTCTTCGATCCGGTAGCCGGGCAGCAGCGCATTCGTGAGCAGTTCCCCATTGCGCAACGGCGTATCCAGATGAACGATTGAGTTCCCCGCCGCGTCGAAAAGGTACAACCCAATTGTGTACGAATTACGAACCTGCTGGCTCGCTTCCCATGCCAGTTGTATAGCGATTTGCTCGCCCGCTCTCGCTTCCAACGGCGCGACCCAACCCTTCAACGTCAGCAGGCCGCCGAATGCAATCCCCGGCTCTTGCGTCTTGATCGTGAACGGCGCGCCTTGATCGACCATAATCGCGGCCTGCGCGATTTGAAGCGTCGCACCCACGCCCCCTTGCGGCACGAAAGGGCGCGCTTGCTCACGTTCTGGGTAGACAGTCAGAGTCACCACGCCAGTACGCTCGCGCGGCAGGTCGTAACGGCGCATCCCGATAGAGGCACGCTCGATGTAGATGATACCCTGCTGCCATGCCGTCGTCGGTGACGGTGGATAGCTGACCGTCCCAATTGGATGATCGAAGCCGAATAGCCGCTGATCATCCAGCACGAAAGCAAGGCCGAAGCTGTAATCGACCATCGCGGGTTTTTGAAGCTGCCAGTACAGCGCGACGACATAGGGACGGGTCGGCGAAATCGCGCCCGGTGGACTGTAAGCGTCTTCGACGCGCCAGCCGAGCAGCTTGAGTGTCCCATTATCGTAGAGCGCATTAACAACGCTGGCATTCGCGGGGAGCGCGGAGGCCGTTTCGCGCGTCGGCAGCGCTGCCTCTGCCCCATTGATGATAACGACGAACAAAAGCGCAGCAGGGACCCCGAACGCGCGTCTATCGAGCCGCCACGTGCGGCTTCGCGCAATCTCAGCAGCACGCACGAGTCCATAGGCGGCGACCGGGATCAGCACTGCAATGACGGGTGTGCGGATGCGCGCCTCGACCCAGATGAACAGCATCCCAATGAGCAGCGCGAGCGCCATTCCGATACACAGCCAAAGCGCGCGTTGTCGGATTGTGAAGGGGATACTTATCAGAAAGAGAAGTAGCAATATCTGGAAGTTGAGCGGATTGAGTCGCAGTACGGGCGAAACCGCCACGCCATTCAACGCATAGTTGAGATTGTTGCCCGGCTCTTTATATGAAAGCGCCATGCCGAGTTTATGCAGTTCAAATTCGATGAAGCGGCGCGGCGACAGGAGCGCGTCCTGCAACACATAATAGATGTAGTTGCCATAAGCGGTATCGCTGGCGTTGCCGCCGCCATAGTCGCCCGCCGTGTCGCGATTGTTGCCCCGGTAAATCTCCGCGCTGCCCACAGGCGTAATCAGATAGCCTGCGCCGCCTGCCCGGTTGTGCAGCGCGACTGGAACGACGAACACCCCCGCCGCGAGGACAGCAATCCCAAGCGGCAGCAGCGCCGAACGACGACGCACAATCAGCAGCCAGCCGAACGCAGTTAATCCGACCAGCACCAGTTCAAAGCGCATGATCGCCGCGAGGCCGAATGCCGCACCTGTCACCATGCCTGCAAGCCACGCACGTGGATTGCGCCACAAGCACAGCACGCCGAGCAGCATGAACGTTACGATGATCGTCCCTTGCGATGTGATCGTGAAATCTGTATCGTAAAAAGCAGCGACGGGGTAAAGCGCGAGGAGCAGCCCGCCAAGGTGTCCCGGCCAGCGGCGGTCGAAGGCCAGCCATCCCACCAGAACCAGCACACCACAGTTGAGTGCCGCCAGTGCCGCGCCGAAGATGCGTAAAGCACCCACCGAATCGGAGCGTAGCAGGCCGCTCGCGAGAACCATATACCACGACATGCCCGGTTGGAAGAAATACGTCGGCGGCGGGAAGGTCCCAGCGTGGTATTCCGCAATCGCATTGTAATAGACACCCTGATCGCCGCCCCCCGCAGTCGGGTCCCACTGGCTCACAGCAGGCGCGGCGGCACGGTCCAGGATGACCACAACGCGATAACTAAACGCAAGGAGGAGGATGAGCAGCGCAAGCGAAATATCGCGCCACGTTGGGCGAAACGTCACGCTTCCGGCGGCTTTGCCAGCGGTTCGGGCGTGTTCATGCTTGTCAGCGGTTCAGGAACGCTGACTACGAGTGCCGCCGCGTTTGCCGCAACCGGCTCGTCGTGCGCAACATTCGGCTGGCTGATCGGCGCTGGATGTGCTTGTGGTGGCGCTTCGCTGACTATTTCGCTGACTGTTGCCAGTTGCCCTTCATATCGGCTCAGGAGCGCCAGCAAGTCCACGATAGGGATCGGCTTGGGAAGATACCCATTGCAGCCTGCATCCATGCAGCGCTCGCGGTCGCCCATCATCGCATATGCCGTCACTGCGTAGATCGGCGTCGTCAGGCCGCCCTTGCGCAGTACCCGCACGACATCTAGGCCGTCCATCTCACCCGCCAGCTCGACATCCATCAAAATCAGGTCGAACTTTTCCCGTGCCAACTCTTGCACGGCGAATTCGCCCTCTGTGTAGTTGATCACCTCGTGCGTGTTCGTGCTGGCGACGCGCCGCACGAGCATTAGATTGGTCGTGTTATCTTCGACATAGGCAATTCGCACGGGGCTACGCTCCTTCCTGCACCACGGGTTCCGACTCTATATGGTGAATCGGAAGCGTGAAGTAGAATGTACTGCCCTTGCCGAGCGTACTTTCAACCCAGATGTGGCCTCCCATCAGGTTCAACAACTGCCGCGCAATCGCGAGACCGAGACCGGAACCCGCGCGCCCTTTGCGCCTGCCGCCCGTTCCTTGCCGGAACTCCTCGAAGATTTTATCCATATCCTGCGGCGCGATGCCGATGCCGGTATCCTGCACGCGGAAGAGCAGATTACCATCTTCCTGTGGCTCCGCGCCGACCGTGATAAACCCCTCGTCGGTAAATTTCGCCGCATTACTGAGCAGGTTGAGCAGCACTTGACGCAAGCGCAGCGAGTCACCGCGCACGAGTGGCAGCACATCGGGGGTCTGGCGACGAATGCGGATCGGCTTGCTCCCCTTGAGGCCGTTCGCTGTGGCAAGCACGCCTTTCAGCAGCTCATCGACATTGACCGCTTCAATTTCCAGATCGAGCTTCCCGGCGTCCACTTTGGAAAGGTCCAGAATATCGTTGATCAGCGCCAGAAGCTGCTTCCCGGAGCTATTTATCTGATCGAGATCGGCGCGGTAGGTCACTGGAAGCTGCTGGTTCTGGTACAACATCGGGAAGTTCAGCATCGCATCGCTGAACCCGATGATCGCGTTAAGTGGCGTGCGTAGTTCGTGCGACATATTGGCGAGGAACTGGCCGCGAAAGTTCTTCGCTTCGGTCGCGGCAGCGCGCGCGGCTTCCAGTTCGGCGTTTGCCTCTTCGAGTTTGTCCGTGAGTGCCTTCTGGCGGAGCAAACTACGTTGAATTTCCTGCTGACTGTCGAAAAGGTGCGAGGCGACTTCGCGCTCACGCCGATAATTGACAAGCGCCCAATCCGCGATGCCATACAGCTCACCGGATGTCTGCCACGCAATGCCGAGCGCGCACACTGTCACAGCAATAGCAAAGACTTGTTCGCGAGCCAGCAGTGGAGAATGCCCAATCCATGGGACGATCAACGTCAGCGCTATTGCGATGCCGGCGGCGACCAGCGTTTCACGGAACGAGAGCATCAGCCCGACGATGAAAATGACCAGCGGAAATAGAAACGGTATCAGGTTCTTGTCGATACCGCTGATGGGTGTTCCGGGCGGGATGTACATTCCTACTGCGAGAGCCGCGAACAGCCCCGCCGTGTAGGACCACACCGCCGGCACGAGCCGCTTGCGCACGACGAACGCGCGACAGACCAGGCAGCCCACTCCGGCAAGGACTACCGGGATAATCCATTCGGCAGTATCGGAAGCTGACAGGCCGCTCAGAATAAGCGCAGTCCATAAAAAGAATAAGGCAAGAATTAACGTCGCTTTCCAGAGCAGGGAAAGGCGTTCTAACCGGATTTCCTGAGCATGGTCGGGCGTTGATGATGCGGTCATGAGTCCCTCGTATTCGACAGGTAGTGTACCCGCAATCGATGCTGATCGAGTATACATCGAACATCACAATACTTTAACGTAATTTAATAATCGATGTGACGCAATGTCCCTATTTCCCAGAACGAGGGAGGGTATCCCACCTTTTTGGAGTCGGTAAATTGAGAAGAGGTGTGAAATCAGGTCGCATCCGTTGACCGAAACAGGTGCTAAAAGAGGGTTCATATCTCAGCATCAAGACGTAGAAACGTGGATGGGGAGGTTTCAAGGGCAACCTGATGACATCTAAAATCACCTGTCCAGACCGTCACAACCTACTTTGTGGTGGCGCGTTGTATGGCTATGTTAAACTTGAGTTGCTCAAATATAAAACTCAGCTTAACCCTTGTGTCCTCAAGTACGCTTATATATTGCCGCTGTGCAATCTGCCTATATCTTTTGGGGTTTGATATTGGAATGTGGTTCACAGACGATGATGAGGAGCGGTTTGTCCTCGATGAAGGCGATGACGAAGACGACGAACTTGAGGGCAAGTGGTCACATATGGAAGAGTGGGATGCCGAAGATTGGGAGACATGGCTCGGTGGTCCCGATGACGACGAGGACGATGGCTTGAGTGCGCTCCGCGAGGAGTTGGACGACGAATAAATCAGGCGAAATGCAGCGAATTCGATACCTATCCGCTATCCGCTCCGCTGTTTCAGCGTGTTAGCTATGATATACTATAGCGTTCGTAAGTAAGCGGCAGTGAACTACTATGAAGAAACCTATCGTGGCGTTGGTCGGGCGTCCTAACACCGGCAAATCCACGCTATTCAACCGTTTGATTGGGGAACGCAAGGCCGTCACCTCGGAAATCCCCGGCACGACGCGCGACCGCACTTTCGGCGATGCGGATTGGGCGGGGTCCGCGTTCATGCTATGCGATACGGGCGGCATTGAAATTTACCAGCCCAAAAACAGCCGCGATACGAATGCTCTTTCTGAAGGCAGCATCGAATTTGTGCCGCAAATCCGCGCGCAGGCCGAAATCGCAATTTCGCAAGCGGATGTGATCGTTTTCGTCGTCGATTCGACAGTCGGCATCACCGCCGCCGATGCCGAGGTCGCGGAAATGCTGCGCCGCACGTCGAAAGCCGTCGTCGTCGCGGCGAACAAAGCGGACAACTTTGAACGCCAGTTCGACGCGATAGAGTTCTACGCGCTTGGCCTCGGCGAAGACGTGTTCCCAATCAGCGCCTTGAACGGCAACGGCACGGGCGATATGTTGGATGCAGTCGTCAACGCGCTCAGGAACGCGCCGAAAGAAGACCTCGACGAAGAGGACGAGAGCCTCAAAATTGCGATTGTTGGTCGTCCGAATGTCGGCAAATCGAGCCTGCTCAACCGTCTGCTCGGCGAAGAGCGCGCGATTGTCAGCCCCATCGCCGGAACCACGCGCGACTCCATTGATACGCACCTGACCTGGGAAGGGCTGCCCATCACGCTGATCGATACGGCGGGTATCCGGCGGCGCGGCTCGATCCTGCCGGGGATCGAGCAATTCAGCGTGCTGCGTGCCTACCGTGCGCTTGAACGCGCCGATGTCGGGTTGCTCATAATCGACGGTGTGGAAGGTGTCACCGCGCAGGATACGCACATCGCGGGCATGATCAAGGACTCCTATCGGAGCGTCGTGATCGTCGTCAACAAGTGGGACGCGGTTGAAAAAGACATGAACACGATGAACGACTTCAAGAAAACGGTCGAGGATCGGTTCAACTTCATTCCCTATGCACCGATCCTGTTCATCAGCGCGAAAACCGGGCAGCGCATCCATACTGTGATGCAGACAGCGGTGCAAGTGCAGGAAGAACGCCTGACGCGCATTCCGACCAGCAAATTAAACAGCATCATCCGCGACGCGATTTTGCGCCACCCGCCGACCTATGGCTCTGGTCGCCAGCTCAAAATCCTGTTTGGGCAGCAGGTGAAAGTCGATCCGCCAACGTTTCTCTTCCACGTCAACGATACGAAGCTGGTCCACTTCACCTATCAACGCTATCTGGAAAACCAGATACGCGAGGATTACTCGTTCGTCGGCACGCCGATTCGGTTCAGCTTCCGCAACCGCCATAAAGACGATGACCGCAAGCGTTGATGTCGTGGGCGCGCTGCCTGGACGGGCGGATACAGCGATCCGTCCCTGCTTGGGGCGCTTGATAGACTGCTAAACCAGCAGTACGATTACCAAAGCAATCAGTGCAGGCAGACCTTGAATAAGCATGATCGAACGCTTAACGGTCACACCGCCATACACCGCCGCGACCAGCACACAGGTTAAAAAGAAAAGCGCAATCTGCCGTGCAAAAACAGGATCAGGGTATATTGCACCCCAGAGTAGCCCCGCCGCAAGGAAACCGTTATAAAGTCCCTGATTGGCGGCCAATGGCTTGGATGCCGCCGCAAACTCGGCGGTTGTCCCAAATGCTTTCCTGACGCCAGGCGTTGTCCACAAAAACATTTCCATGATCAGGAATCCAATATGTTCGAGTGCGACAAGCGCTACGAATACTTTTGCAATGACAGGCATTTGATCTATTCCGATCATCTGTATGTTGAGGCCAAGACACGAACCAAGCCTACTACAGTTCTACTCGCGATCCAAGTGCGGTGCTTCCATAGTTCAGGCAACTTGAAACGGACGCCTCGCGGTGATGTGTCGTGCGAATGGGTCCACGCCGATTAACGCAGATGCTCGTGTCACACGCCAAACGACGAAAGCGGCAAAGCCTTGGGCAATTGAACGCTCAACCACCCAGCCCTATGCCGCTCATATGCTGCCCATCAACCGGGTTCTGACAATCCACGGATAAGCTGATAAACGAGGAGTGTCCTACCTCACATCGGGAAGCACTGTGGGGTGTGAGTGAATTTCAACAGCACAGGAACAGCTTTCGGGATCGAGCTTGCAAGTGCAGACGACTTGATTAATACAGCGCCAGCACGGGTTCAACCCGTCCTCAATCAACGCAACGCCCAGCAACGCTGCGCCGATACGCGCCCGTTCTGGTTGCTCGAACGGAATGAGACCTAGGCTATTATCACGCTGAAATGAAAGCTGCCCCACGGCCTGGAAACCCGCCTTTTGCATTCCTGCGCCCGATGGCAGATTCTCCGGGGCATGGATAATCCAGAAGCGTTCAGCCAATTCCGCTTGCACTATCCCTTGCAATAGACGCGGATACAGACCTCTTCCTTGCCATGCTGGTGAAGTTGCAAAATCCCACAAGTAGCGACTATCTACGGCTATAGGAAAAACGAGGTTTAGCTCACCTATGGAGGCTTCGCGTGTAGCCACCCAACCATAGGTCACTGCCGTTTCGCCAATATAGCCGACATACGGAAGGTGTCCAGCGTGCCGCCGTTGCTCCACGTCCGCGACGGTGATACGGTTAATGATTGCCAGTTGTGCGTCATCTGCTGCCAGCCGCACATGAAAACCCGATAAAGGGGTTAAATCTACTAATGGATCAGAAGCCCACCACGTTGCCAGTGCCATTTGTTCACCTCATCCTCACAAGACCCAACGTTCTACAGTCGCTTACCGAAGTTGCCCAACCATCTTCAAGATCGCTGCGACTGCGGCCTCTGGCTGGTCAGTTTCGATGTTATGGCCGCTCTTGTCTGCAATTATCTGCCGACTATTAGACGATAATCGGAGCAATTCGCCCTGCATGGTCTGCCAGCCTGTCTGCTGATTTAAGGCACTTGTCAGAACGATTAGAGGCAAATCGCCAAAAGTCTTGACCGCATCAGCCTGAGCCAGACTTTCTGATAGACCCGCGCCTTCGTCCGCCCACGCCTGGACTGCGCGGGAAGTCACCGAGAAAGCTGTATAAGCAGACTGCACCCCCGGCGGTTGATTTTGGTCGACTATTTGCCTCGCGAGCAAACGCGCTAATCCGATACGCCCAAACAGGAAGGGAAGTGAAACTCCCCTGGATTGGGAGGGAGTCTGAGGCTTTACTGTGGTGGGCGGTTGCGTCATTTGTCCAGGACTCATTGATTCGATCAGCACGACCCCAGTGACTTCCATCGGATAAGCGTGAACAAAAACACGCACCGGTAAGCCACCCAGCGAGTGACCGACCATCAGATAAGGCTCCGGAATATTGGCTTGCTTAAGCAAGGTATGTAGTTCTGTAGCAAATTGCTTCGCGTTGCGTGGCAGTGGACCAGTCTCGCTGTACCCCACACCGGCTCGATCATAGGTGCAGACTTGCGTCGTCTTTGCCACTTCTCCCTGAACCGAACTCCACCCAAGCGACCAATCACCCAACCCAGCATCAATGACTACGGCGGGGCTACCCGTGCCAGTGCAGTTGATGTGCAAGCGATAGCCACCCACGTCTACCATTTGGCCGAGAGGGGGATACGCTCGTATGTCAGCAGTTTCCGACACAGACTCGTAAATGGTTCCTGCCAAAATCAATCCCAGTCCCAAAGCTACAGCCCCGCCTAGCCAGCGCAAACAGCCTCGACGTTTTGGAATAGCTGCCGCCTTGATTTGAGTTTGGTTGTTCATCGACACTCCTTTATCGCCCAATAATCACGACCTTTGCGCCCATTCGGGCAGGTTCCTGGGTTGTGCGTTTCCCGATACTGCCCGTAGCAAATCTTGGCTTGTATAGCCACCCTCGTTTCTCCCTCGTCTGGCAGTTTTCAATGCCGGATGTCGGGAGATTTTCATATGCGTGTTCAGCGATTTGTCAGGTTTAGTTGCCGTCTGACATAGTGATGACGACTTTTCCCTGGACATGTCGTTCTTCGACATATTGGAGCGCCGCCACCGTCTCCGTTAACGGATAGCACTTGTCAATGACAGGGGTGACTTCGCTGCTTTCAAGCAGTTCTTTTACAAGGCACAAATCTTTCAGGTTTGGTGCTGCCATCAGGGTCACAAACTTCTGACCCGCGCTCTTTGACATCAAAGGTCCCAGGATCATCGTTCGGAAAAGATCAGGTGTGGAACCCCCGACGAAGACATAAATTCCCGTGGGGCTTAAGATGCGCTTGTACACCGAGAACGAACGATAGGCCGCAGCATCCACAATCAAATCGTAATGCTGACCACTTCGGACGACATCCTCTTGCGTGTAATCAATGACATGATCTGCGCCAATCGAGCGCACCATATCCATTTTGTTCGTACTGCACACGCCTGTCACTTCTGCGCCGAATGACCTTGCAATCTGCACCGCGAACATTCCCACGCCACCCGACGCCCCATTAATCAGCACCTTCTGACCGGGCTTGATCTGGCCTTTATCGCGAAGACTCTGTAGAGCCGTAACCGCTGCGAGGGGTACAGCCGCTGCTTGCTCGAATGTCATATTTGTTGGTTTCAACAACAGTGCATTTTCATTCGCACACACATATTCTGCAAACGCGCCCCAACCAGATCGAGATAAGTCCCCAAAGACTTCATCACCCGGCTTAAACTGCTTGACGTCGCTGCCAACCGCTTCGACCCGTCCGGCAATGTCAGCGCCAGGGATTATCCTGGTTGGCTTTCGAAGTCCGGTACTCATTCGAGCCAAGAACGGGTCAGCCTTGATGAGGTGCAATTCAGCGGAATTGATGGAGGATGCTTGAACTTTTATCAGGACTTCACCCGCTTGAGGACTCGGCTTATCGACCTCTTTGAGCCGAAGCACATCCGCTGGAGACCCGTACTGTGTGTAGACCATTGCTTTCATGAGTGTTCCTTCCTTGTCTGCTAACTCGTCTCAAATCACTGTTCGACATCTGACGCATCGCCTTGACCGGGTTCAACACGACTGACCGAGATCAACGGCATTCCCAAGTCACGCACTTTTTTTAGTAGTCCGTGTAGCGCAGCCTGATCGACTACGGGTCCGATTAAGAGCGTGTCGCCATTCGCTTCTAGTGTGATAGCCAGTCCACCAAACCAGTCGGTCCATTGATCACCCAGATGACCCGTAATCCTGATTTGGTAGACTATGGGTTTACTGGAGTCGGTTTTTGAACTGAGTTCGTTTGACATTCCCGTGTACCGTGTGCGACTGGTCACAATAGTCTGTGCCAGTTGATTGATATGCACGAAGCATAGTCCCTATACGGTGTTGTCGAATAGACACTAAAGTGTTGTTCAGGGGTGTTGTCTTGAATAAATGGAGAGGGAATGCTCAGAAAAACTGAGATTTGTACTTATAACAAACCCAACTCGCGAGCGCGGGCTACAGCTTCCGTACGCCGTTGAACTGCCAGTTTCGCGTAAATTCTGCCGTTGTGACCCTTGATTGTGTCCAGCGCAAGGAAGAGGCGCGCGCAAATCTCACGATTCGAGAGTCCGTCGGCAATAAGTTGAAGTATTTCTAACTCACGTTCGCTCAACGGCTCGGTGAGGGGTTGCGAAGAGGCAAGGACCGGGTGAGGGGATTCACCTGCGCTCCTCTGTCGTTCCGATTGAAATGCAGCCAGGAGTTTGCCCGTATAATCCGGCATCATCCCACGCGCATCAGCCTCGGAGATTAGCCGAGCCATCGGCAATTTTTCGTCCACAAAGATACGGATGAAGCCGCCTGACTTCGCCAAAGACAGCGCATCACCAATCACTTGAAGCGCGATGTCCCTTTCGCCAGATGCGTCGTGGGCGAGCGCTTGCAGCACCATCACTTTGAGCTGCTCATCTGCCCAACCCTTTGTCTCCATCTGCTCGCGAAATGGTTCCAGGACTGCCAGTGCCGCGCATGGGTCGCCCTGTGCAAGGTGTACCCGTGCCTGACTGATGGGGAATTTGTGCGCCTGTGCCAGATGAGCGGCTGCAGTCAGATTGCATTGATGAAGCAGCGTAAGCACTTGGGCGGCAGCAACAGCAGGGACCCAGTGTATGAATTTATGCTGGCTCACGAACTGCTCAGTCTGAGCTAATACGGTGTTCGCGCTGTTCACATCGCTTTGGGCAAGTTTGAGGCGGGTGAGCAACACGCCACAGGCAGCGGGTGTGTCACTGTTTTCCATCTGTCGTGCCAGTTGAAGGCTCTGCTGCGCGTGGCGTTCGGCGGCATCCAGGTCGTTCCATTCGTAAAATATACGTGCTAAACCAAGATATGCTTCGCAGGTAGAGGTCGGTGGTGGATCACCGAACAATTGCAGGACACGGCGGTAGCTCTCCGCTCCCTGATAGAGCTGATTTTCTGACTCCTGTACTTGCCCCAGACAGGTTGTCGCCGCCAGAGTGACCATGCTATTGCCAGATGCCTGGCTGATCGATATGGCTTCGGTATAGGCTTGGCTCGCCGCCGGACGATTTCCCTGAATCTGATACGCATACCCCATCGTCCAGAGCGCACCCGTGCGGACGGCCAGGTTGTCCGGGCGCAAATACTCCAGAGCGCGGCGCGACTGGGCAATCATGGCCTCGACCTGGTGGCGAGGGACAGCTAACATGGCGCGTATGGCGGCAATATGCCCGATCAGGTTTTTGGTTTTGTCGTCTGGCTCGATGCCCGACAGCACTGCTTCGGCAGCCTGTAACTTCTGTTCTACGAGGTCGCCTTGTTGCCCGGAAAACGTCAACACTGAGGCATACATCACCCATAATGAGGGTCTGGCATCCATGACCGCCGTGGGCAGTGACTCCAGCCAGTTCAGCACAGGAGTCACTGCACCACGAAAGTACAGCGGCATCTTCTCTCCCTCAATCAGGCGCTCTGCACGCTCAACGTCATTGGCGGCAGCCGCATGGCGAAACGCTTCTAGCTCCAGCCCATTGTCTTCGTACCAGACGCTGGCACGACTATGCAATTCGGTCACATGCCCTACCGCACCCTCTGCATTGCTCTGGGGTAGCCGCTGTCGCAGCAAATCAGCGAAGAGAGGGTGATAGCGATACCAACGTCGCTCGTCGTCAAGAGGGACAAGGAACAGGTTGGCGTGTTCGATGTACTCAAGCGTTTCTTGCCCGGAAGCAGAGCGGTTGAGCAAAACGGCATCACAAAGTGGACCGCACAGGCGGTCAAGGATAGATGTCCGCAGCAAGAAAGTCTGGAGACTTTCGGACTGCTGGTATAGAACTTCTTCAAGGAGATAGTCCAGCACGAAGTGATGAGTACCCGTAAACGCTCTGATAAAGCTGGTAACGTCCTTATGTCCCTGCATTGAAAGCGCGGCCAACTGCAAACCCGCAATCCAGCCCTCAGTGCGCGTTTCCAGTGCATCGATATTCTCCGCCGAGAGGTTTAGCCCCATCACCCGGTTGAGAAATCCAGCAGTCTCCGTCGGAGTAAAACGTAAATCTGTAACGCGCAATTCGGTCAATTGCCCCCCTGCGCGTAGTCGCGCCAGAGGCAGTTGCGGGTCCTCGCGGGTAGTGATAATCAAGTGCATATGGGGTGGCATGTTTTCGACCAAAAAGGCGAGGGCATTATCAATCGGTTTGGCGTCAATCGCGTGGTAGTCGTCAAGTACGAGGACAAAATTGGCCGGGGCGGAGCTAACTTCATTTAGCAGAGCGGTCAGAGTCGTTTCGGTTGGCGGTGGCTGAGGGGATTGGAGCGCACCCAACACTCCTGCCCCGATATTCGTTATGACGGTCTGTAGTGCAGCGACAAGGTAAGTCATAAAGCGTATAGGGTCATTATCGCCTTCGTCCAAAGACAGCCAGGCGACGGGTAGCTTGCAATCGCGGATCCATTGGCTGACCAGCGTGGTTTTACCAAAGCCAGCGGGGGCAGAGATGAGGGTCAGTTTGCTGTGGAGACCCTCATTTAGCAGCGCAATCAGGCGCTCACGGAGGACAACTTTAGGCCGGGGTGAGGGAATGTAAAGCTTGGTAGCTAAAATTGTTGTAGACATAAACCCAACCATAAAATACAAAGCTTCGGCTGTTTAGGAATGATCATGATTAACTTTGTGTCTGGCAGTATAACATCTAACTATCCCTTTATGGGGTAGGAGCTGACCCATCTACGTAAGATGAGTAGATAACTGGCATAACTCGCCTTTTGAAGGATATTCCAGCATATTCCTTTTCACATGTGTGACTTGAATAATGGTATAGTTATTTAAATTGACGATGTGTATTGTATGAATGCTCCAACGTTGCTTGTCGTAGAAGACGACAGCAATCTCCTCGATGGCTTACGCGATGTTTTGGAGAACGAGGGATTCAGCGTCCTGAGCGCCTGCGATGGCCGGGACGCCTTACGCATTCTGCGTACTTCGCTGATCGTTCCACAGGTGATCGTGTCCGATGTCGGGATGCCGAATATGGACGGCTACGCGCTGCTGGATGAAGTGCGCAAGGTGCGCGAATGGGTTGAAATCCCGTTCATTTTCCTGAGCGCGCTCACCGATGAGCGCCAAATCCGGCGCGGTATGGCAGCGGGTGGCGATGATTACCTGACCAAGCCCTTTACCCCCGACACGCTGATCGCCGCGATACATGCCAAGCTGCGGAGGCAGGCACAGATTAGCCAGGCACAAAGCGCCGCGATCAAGCGCGTGAAACAGGACTTGCTCACGCTTTTCAACCACGAGTTCCGTACCCCACTCACTCCTGTCGTTGCCTATGCGGACCTGCTCAACCGGGACCTGGGTCACGTTCCGGAAGAAAAACTGCGCCAGTACGTGCAGGGTATCCGGCAGGGCGCAGAGCGGATGTGGCGGCTCATCGAAAATTTGCTGCTGCTGGTCGATTTAGAGACAGGGATGGCACTTTATGAGTATGAAACGCGGCGCATCCGCATCGACTTCGTAGAAGATTTGCTTCGCGCCGCAGCGGACCCGGTACGCCATCTCTCAGATGAAAAGGAAATTACACTGGTAAATGATCTGGACGCACAAACAATCCCTGCTTTTTTTGCGGACCCGGTTTATCTCACCGGGGCGCTGTCACGCCTCATCGAAAATGCGGTGAAATTCACGGATGCGCCGAACCGCATAGTGACCATGCACGTCCAAAACGACGCGAGTTCGATATTTTTCATTATCGAAGATGAAGGACGGGGTATCGCGCAGGATCAATTACAACA